>Ga0187878_1000065_pt1 | contig 121028 bp, 104 predicted proteins | sample June2016WEW_17_1_FD_132979 | JGI IMG/M metagenome (GOLD analysis project Ga0187878, IMG submission 132979) | Peatland microbial communities from SPRUCE experiment site at the Marcell Experimental Forest, Minnesota, USA - June2016WEW_17_150 | ecosystem: Environmental > Terrestrial > Soil >... | reverse complement strand
TGATTTAGACAATAAAAAGAGGAAAAATTGCAGTTTCACACCTTCTCGAAAGTAAACTTGTGCTGTTTGGCGTCGATTTTGATTGTGTCGCCGTCTGTGAATTTACCGGCCAGCAATTCCGACGCCAGCGGATTTTCCAGCCGCTGCTGAATCACACGCTTCATGGGTCTGGCCCCGAACGTCGGGTCGTAACCCTCGTCGGTAATCAGCTTCTTCGCCGCGTCGGTAATCTGGACCTCTATCTTCCGCTCCCGCATCCGCTCAGCCAGGTACCGCAACTGTATATCAACAATCTTCCGCAGATGCTTTTCATTGAGCGTGTGGAACACAATCACTTCATCAACCCTGTTCAAAAACTCCGGCTTAAACACCACCTTGAGCGCCTCCTTGACGTGCGCCTCAATCTCCCATTCCGCACCCTTTTCCTCAGTCAGTTTCTGTATCTGCTCGCTGGCGATGTTACTCGTCATAATTATCACGGTATTTTTGAAATCTACCGTCCGCCCCTTACCGTCTGTCAGCCGGGCATCATCGAAAACCTGCAAAAGCACATTGAACACATCCGGGTGTGCCTTTTCAACTTCATCGAGCAGAATCACCGAATATGGCTTTCGCCTTACCGCCTCGGTCAATCGACCGCCCTCTTCATAACCAACGTAACCGGGCGGTGCGCCTATCAGCCGGGCGACCGAATGCGGCTCCATAAACTCGCTCATATCTATCCGAATCATCGCGCCGGGGTCATTGAACAAAAAGTCCGCAAGCGCCTTCGACAGTTCCGTTTTTCCCACCCCCGTCGGCCCCAGGAACAAAAACACGCCTATTGGTCTGTGCGGGTCGCCCAATCCTGCGCGATTTCGTCTTACCGCATTACAAAGTGCCTCCACCGCTTCATCCTGCCCCACAACGCGCTGACGAATATGCTCTTCCATTTTCATCAGCCGGTCGCGTTCGCCGCTGATTAATCTCGCAACCGGTATCCCCGTCCACTTGGCAACAACTTCCGCGATATGCTCTTCGGTAACCTCGTTATGAACCATAGTCCTGTCGCTTTTTGCAAGCTGGGCTTCTTTCGTCTCAAGCTCCTTTTTCAGGTTGGTTATCGTGTCATATTTTAATCTTGCCGCCGTCTCAAGCTCGCCTTTGCGCTGGGCATCTTCGAACTGAAGCTGTGCCGCATCGATTTTCTGCTTCAACTCCTTGATGTAATTTATCTCACCCTTTTCGCGGTCCCATTGTGCAGTCAGTTTTCTGTCCTGCCCCTGCAGTTCGGCCAACTGCTTCTCCGCTTTTTTCAATCGGTCTTTGCTCGCCTCATCCGTCTCTTTTTTCAATGCCTCCCGCTCGACCTGCAACTGGATAATCTTTCTGCGAATGTCATCCAGTTCCGCGGGCAGCGAATCGTTCTCTATCCGCAGCTTCGACGCCGCTTCATCAATCAAGTCAATCGCCTTATCCGGCAGCCAGCGGTCTGAAATATACCTGTTCGACAAAGTCGCCGCCGCCACAAGCGCAGAATCTGTTATCCGCACCCCGTGGTGGGTGTCATAACGGTTCTTCAACCCTCGCAAAATAGTTATCGTGTCCTCAACGCTCGGCGGGTCTATCATAATCGGCTGGAATCTCCTCTCCAGCGCGGCATCCTTCTCAACGTGTTTACGATATTCGTCAATCGTTGTTGCGCCAATACACCGCAATTCACCTCTCGCAAGCGATGGTTTCAGCAGATTCCCCGCGTCCACCGAACCTTCGGCCTTTCCTGCGCCGACAACCGTGTGCAGTTCATCTATGAAAAGAATTATCTCGCCATCTGCGCTTATCACCTCTTTCAATACCGCCTTGAGCCGTTCCTCAAACTCTCCCCTGAATTTTGTCCCCGCTATCAAAGCCCCCATATCCAGCGCGATAATCCTCTTATTTTTTAGTCCCGTCGGGACGTCCCCAGCCACAATCCGCTGCGCCAACCCTTCCACAATCGCCGTCTTGCCTACCCCCGGCTCGCCTATCAATACGGGATTGTTCTTTGTCCGCCGATTCAATACCTGCATACATCGCCGGATTTCCTCGTCCCTTCCGATAACCGGGTCAAGCTTTCCCTTCCTCGCCATCTCCAATAAATCAATACCGTATCGCTCAAGCGCTTTGTATTTCCCTTCCGGGCTCTGGTCGGTTATCTTCTCCCCGCCGCGAATATCCTTAATCGCCTTTTCTATCTGCTTGGCTGTCACGGAGTTCAGCCGGAGAACCTCTTTGGCCTCGCTCTGAACCGACGCAAGAGACATAAGCAGATGTTCGACGCTGAGGTACTCATCGCCCATCGAATCCGCTATATTCTGCGCATCCAAAACAATCTGGTTGAACGCCGGGTCAGGCATAAGTTGTCCACTCGTCTTGCCCTGTGGCAGCCGACGCAATTCGCCTTCCGTCATATCCTTGATGCGCCCGACGTTGGCACCTATTTTCTTGAGAATCTCCTGCCCGATTCCTTCATCGTCCCCGACAATAGCGCTCAATAAATGCAAAGGCGACAACACTGTATTAGATTTGGCCATCGCGGTTTGCTGCGCTGTGGCCAATGCCTCCTGCGTTTTTAACGTGAATTTATCAAATTTCATATCTTCTGCCCTTTCTCATATACTTCCGTCCCTCAACAGTATGCAAACTCCGTGCCCAAAACCGCAGGATGCGTAACCACTTAAAATAACAAGGGTTACAATTCTCCCGCCACCCACTCCCTATGCCACTTTGGCAGATAAATCCCACGCCCGAACCATCGCTTACACAAAAGATATTATTCGCCTCGCGGCGTACCGAGAATCTCCAACGTTTCTTTAATCACGGGCAACGGCATAGTCGTAATCTGCGGGTCGCTGATTTTGCCCCTTACCTCAACCCGCATTACCGCCCTGCTTAGCCCCTCCGTTAGCGACTGCAATATCGATGGGCTTGCAGGCGCCAGCCGGCGACCTCGCGCCGTCAGTGTCAATTTTATATCATCGGTCTTCAGGTCAAGCCAGCCCGACCCGTAAAACGCAACTGATTTGCCCGACAAATCCAACTGCCTAAGGAACATTTTGTTGTCCTGGATATACGCATCGACCGTCATCTGGTCGAAGGCGTAATCGCTCGGCTCGGTCAGATTCAGTACCGCAAGCAGATTTGCCAACGGCGACCTCTTGCCGACCTGCATATCGATTATCTTCAACCGGCACCGACCAAGTCGGATATTGTCGTCAACAAACGAACCGATAATACTAAGCGACCCGCTTATCGAACCGCTTGAGTAATGCTCGTCGGGTCGAATCTCCTTGTCCGTGTCCGAAAGGAACTTTTTCAGGTCCGCCCCGGCGACGCTCGCCTCCAGCAGGTAATCCAGCCCCCCCTTGTCTGATTTGTTAAATTGCAGCTTGCCTATCATTTTGCCGTCGTAGAAATCCGCGACAAAATATCTCGACAGCCACTGCCCCGATTCGGAATTATATCCCAGAACAGTATCCACTTTCGACAGGGATTTATTTTTGAACCGGACGTTCTCGCCGGAAAAATTAACGTCCCCGGCCGTGACTCGCATCCCTTCGCTTGTGCCATTGGCCTCGCTCAAAGCCACACTTCCCGCCATTCTCATCACCGACTCAATCGGCGAACCTCGAATCGTGTGCGATGCCCTGGCCGTAATATCCTCAAGCACAATATGTGATTGTGTTATCGCTATCCTCCCGGAAATGTCATGCAAAGCATAAGGCAACAGATTGCAATCTATCGTGTTGCCTAAGCACTCTATAACCAGCTGATTAGGCCCGCAATTGCCGTCGGCGTTCCTGCTCACATCCGCTACCAGATTCACCTCGCCGCCCGCTCGCAACTGTCCCACCATTGTCCCCAGCGACCCCGGCAGCGCATCAGCCAGGTCCTCGCTTAGCTCAACTTTTTTGGCTCGCATCGACAGGCAATATCCCGGCTCTCTCTTGTTTCCCGCTGACCAGACAAGCCCCGAAAACGCCACCGTCCCGCCTTTATAACGACCCTCCAGTTGTTCAATATCAATCATATCCGGCCTGAAAACAATCCTGCCCTCAACCTCGCTGACAAGTATGGGCAACACCTTCGCCTTCAGCGAACTTTTCTTCGGAAATACCTCCGCTGTGAACGTCGAAGCGATGTCCTTTCTCCCGGCGCTGACAACTTTTACCGTCGCGTCAATCAGCCCCTGTGTCTCGAACTGATTGTAAAACTCCTTCTGCGACGCCGGCAACGCCGCCTCAAGCGTAGCGTCCAGCGGTATATTCTCGCCTTTGACCACAATATCGTATGACGAACTGGCGCCACGGCCAAACCCCACATTGCCGTTAATCGTTATCCTGCGACCGCCCCACTGCGACACCACGTCGGACAAAATAATATTATTATCGGCAACCACCAGCTTGCCCGTTGTGTTCTTCAGCGGATAGCCGAACCCAGCGTACCTGCCCTCCACGTCGAGCAACTGCACGGTAAGAACACTCCGCTCGTCCGTCGGTGACCGCCTGACCCGCGAATAGCTGGTCGCCGCCACGCCGCTCGGCGAAAACTCCGACCAGAACTTCTGCTCCTCACGGTTAATCGCGTTATAAAGGTCTTTATCCAGCAGCATATTGTCGCTGGTAATCTGCAAATCGTATTTATAGTCCGGCCCAAAATCCTTCGCCCACCCGTTAAGAACAAGCTCCACCGCCCCGTGACGACCGACTATACTGTTCAATTTCGCGCTTTTCTCGGTCAACTCAACCTGCCCCGTCAGATGTTCAACTGCATAAGGAAAATTGCGGCCGCATAATGCAACGTCTTTGCACGTAACCTTGCCCTCTATTTTGCCTTCATTTAATTTTTTCGGATTACCCGACGCCCGCAAATCAATATCAATCGCCCCTGACGGATTATATTGATTGAAAAACATCTGCAGTGCATTAATAAATGGCGCCTTGTCCACAACCGTCTCCGTGTCAAACGCGAACAAATTCCGCGATTCGCTCGGCGGACATGTAAAATCTTTTATCTTCGCCATTAGCATACAGAACCCGTTCGGCTCGTAACTCAGCTCCGCATCAATCGCCCGAATCATCCATGGCCGTTCAAAACCGGGCACGTCCTTCGACGAAATTCTGCCTCCCACGATAACTCGCCCCGGCTGCCAATTCCCGAAAATAGCGCTCTTGCTCAAATCCTGCCTGCCCGCGCTTGAAATATCAAAACTGTACCCACCGACTATTTTCTTCGCAGGCCGAAAACCGGCCGAGACAGGCGAACTTGCTATCACCACTACGCGCCCGTTTACAACTTTGCTGTATTCGACAGTGCCGTGCTCGAGCCATACAAGCGGCAGCCGACCAACCCCGCCGCCGGGCAACTGTATTTTCATCGCCGACAGATTCCACTCCCCATTGTTGGAATCATACTGAATTCTCAACGTAAAATCGTCAACGAATATCTCCTTCACCCTGGGCTTCAGCGTCAGCAAACTGCCAAGCCGAAAACGCACCCGAACCGTATCCGCATTCAAAATGGAGTTGTCGTAATCCGCCGAATTGCGAGGCCTAATCACAAGGTCTTTGATAAAAACAGACCCGTCAAACCGGAACTTAACCGATTTAACGTCTATTTTTGTATTAGTCAAATCCGAGAGCTGCCCAATCGCAATCTGCGGCAGCACACGGCCTCCAAGAACAAAGGCAACCCATATCAGAACGCTCGTCGCCACAAATTCAAGAAACCACCGCGCCGCCCTCCTGCCGCCGCTTTTCCTGCCTGACTTTTTCAAATCCGACGGCATAAACTCTCGTCACCCAAAATCACTTTTTGCCCCTTATCGCCTTGTCGGCAATGTCCCGCCGATAACGCGCACCTTCGAAACTTATCCTGCCCACCGCCTCGTACGCCTGCTTTTTCGCATCAGCAATAGTTCCCCCAACCGCCGTCACGCCGAGCACCCTGCCGCCGGCCGTCACCAGCGAGCCATCCTTCATCGCTGTCCCCGCGTGGAACACAACAACGTCTTTCAACTGCTCGGCCTGGTCTATGCCGGTTATAACCTTTCCCTTTTCATAATCGCCCGGATACCCCCCCGACGCCATTACCACGCACACCGCAGGCCGACTGTCCCATTCCAAAGTCACCTCATCCAGTTTCTGTTCGCAAACAGCTAAGCAGGCCTCCAGCAAATCGCTCTTCAGCCGCATCAACATCGGCTGCGTTTCCGGGTCCCCAAACCGAACATTGAACTCCAGAACCCTCGGCCCTCCCGCTGTTATCATAAGCCCCGCGTACAGCACGCCCTTGTATGGCGTATCGTTACGATTCATACAGTCCACAACAGGCACTAAAATCTCCCGCTCAATCTGGCTCATCATCGCATCCGTAACTACGGGAGCCGGACTGTATGCCCCCATACCTCCCGTATTAGGCCCCGTGTCCCCATCCCCTATCGGCTTGTGGTCCTGCGCCGACTCCATCACATAAATGCTTCTGCCATCCACAAACGCCAATATCGACGCCTCCTCGCCTATCAGCTTGTCCTCCACCACTATTCTGTCCCCTGCCGAGCCGAATATTTTGTCCACCATTATCTTCTCAGCCGCCAATATCCCGTCGGATGGCTCGTCGCACACTATTACCCCTTTACCCTTTGCCAGACCGGCCGCCTTGACCACCACCGCCTCATCCCTGCTCGCTATGTATGCCTTGGCGTCCTCAAATCTGGTAAACGCCCTTCCTTCAGCAGTCGATACCGCGCTCGATCGCATTATCTGCTTTGAGAACGCCTTGTCCGCCTCCAACTGCGCCGCCGCCTTACTCGGCCCAAACGCCTTTATCCCTGCCGCCTCCAGCGCATCCACCAAACCATCCGCCAGCGGGTCCTCAGGCCCGACTATCACAAGCTCGACTTTCTTTTCCTTAGCGAAACTGACCAACCCCGCCACGTCATCCGCCTTTATCGCGACGTTTTCACCCCATCTGGCCGTGCCCGGGTTTCCCGGCGCTATGTATAGTTTTTTCAATTCCTTCGACTGCACTAATTTCCACGCAATCGCATCTTCCCTGCCCCCGCCGCCAACCAGCAATACTCTCATATGCCAAAATCCCTTCTTCTACATTCGATGTTGGAAGTTCAACGTTCAACGTTCTTTGTTATACAGTATTACTCTACCAACACCCCCAATTTCTCTCAAGGCAAAACCGGCGCATAAAAAAACCGGCCAATCCACGTTACGCCGGCTAAACCTCTCCTAAACTCCACACACTCCGCTATTGCTGCTTCTGCTTCTCCGCCGCCGCTTTTTTCTCCCGCTGAATCGCCTCATACACCTCTTTGCGATGCACCGTTATATGCTTCGGCGCGGTTATCCCAAGCCGAACCTTGTCTCCTCTGACATCCACTATCGTTACTTCCACGTCGTCGCCTATTATTATCGACTCATCTTTTTGTCTACTCAGCACCAACATCGTCAACTCCTTTTGCAGATTGGGCCGCCAATTATTTTACGCGACGAACGAATCGACTGTTCACCGGCAACGATTTTAATCGCCACCCCAGAATGCGCAATCAATCCGCAAATCCAAGTAGTTCTTCGGCTAATTTGAGGACTGAAAACAACGAATTCCAACTTTGTTACTTAGGGAATGGTCGGTTATGGGACGATTGACACTTAACCTTAGTCAATGCAAGATGTTACGTTCAATAATCGACGTCAAAAAAAGGTAAAGCCGCTCCCTTATGATGGGGTAAAATGGGGTATTTTACTCGCCTTTGACTTCGCGCTTGTGCCAGTATTCATATCGGACGGCCATCCAGTATCCGGCGATTGCACCGAGCGAGCCAAAGGCCACTATCTGAATCGGCAGCACCGCCAGCACCGAATTAGAGAAGAACACCGCAGGCCATCGACCAGCAAAGTAATCGAGAACATCGTGTTTGCCGTAAGCGCTTATTGCGACAAGATTTACCAAACATGCCCCTATAATTGGCCATATATAATCAACCCCAAGTACCATTTGGACCAAAAAACCAACAAGGCCAAAGGAAATAAGCACGGCAAAGACAATTTGGCCGATGGCGGGCTGGGCAACAGCAGCACCGGCTGTCGAATCCAATATCGTGAAATCACGCGCAAACATTCCGATAAAAAACTGCGCAACTACCGCAGAACCAATAACAGCGACTATGACGTTGATAAAAACACCGGCATCGCGTTTCTGTGGTTTGCCTTCTTCGGCGGTTTTGGCAGGATGAACGATTTGCGACGCAAGAAACACCCCTATGTATCCCGCAGCCACTAAGGCCAGCCAAAGCAACGGCTCCCAGCAAAACGATGAGTAAATCTGTTGTCTGCGAACAACAGAGGTGTTGAGCTGCATCAATGTCCCCATATTGCCGCTGCGCACCGCCCAGACAGCCAAACCAGCAGGCACGGCCAATATGCCGATTCGACTCCCGTACGGCCACGATAAAAAGTAAGCGACCAGCCCAATGCCAAACGCAAGCCCCAGCAGCTTGAATACACCATACGAGCTAATAGTGCCGTTGATGAGGGAGACAACGCCGAACGGGTCCGCGGGCGCTACCATCGGCCAGGCATACATACCTAATACAATAATACCCACTGCCGCCGACGCGGCTATCCTCAATCTAATTGACCATGTCAATTCCACTTATGTTCTCCAAAAGTTTCTCTGCTGTTAGGATAGCACAGGCAATAGTTGTTCGCAACGGAGAAATATGGCCTGCGGCAACCGTTCCAAAACTTATAATTTTACAGAGAGGTTGTCCAGGATATGTCAATGGAGCCAGTGGGGATCGAACCCGCGACCTCTTGCATGCCATGCAAGCGCTCTCCCAGCTGAGCTATGGCCCCAGTTGCTGATAATAATACCAGACATCCACGCCGCTGACAAATAAAAAATCGCTGCCAAACAGCCCTTAAGCCCGTAATTGCTATCTTAACATCATCGGCTATAATCCGGTAAAACCGATTGGCAAAATGGGGCGTATAAATCACATAACGATATTGAGACATAAAACTTTGGCCACACGAAAAAAGATTCTGATAATGGGACAGGTTCAGGGGGTGGGGTTTCGACCCGCCGTGTATCGGCTCGCCACACAACTGAATCTGACCGGCTTCGTATATAACGACACAAAGGGCGTTACCATTGAATTACAGGGCGAAGAGGCAAAAATCGCCGAATTTATCAAACGGCTCAACGGACCGGACGCCCCGCCTCTGGCGGACATTGAATCCTGTTTTGCCGCTGAAATTTCAATAGTCAAAGGCGAAAAAGAATTTGCGATAAAACAAAGCGACGCCGGCGGAACCCCAATCTCACGAGTAACAGCAGATATCGCCACCTGCGCCGATTGCCTGCGGGAACTTTTTGATGAGAAGGATTTTCGATATCGATACCCGTTTATCAACTGCACCAACTGCGGGCCGAGATATTCGATAATAAAGACCATCCCCTACGACAGGCCGAACACCACGATGTCGGCGTTTGCGATGTGCGGCAAATGCGCCGGCCAGTATCACGATGTGGCAAACCGTCGATTTCACGCTCAACCCGTCGCCTGCCCGCAATGCGGACCAAAAATCTGGCTGGCCGATAACAAAGGAAACACAATTCAAACCGGAACCGATAAGGTAATTACTCAAACCGCGCAGTTATTGAAAGAAGGCAAAATCGTCGCAATCAAAGGCATCGGCGGTTTTCATCTGGCGGTAGATGCCTTTAACAATGAAGCGGTAATCCGACTTCGCGAACGCAAAAAAAGGGAGCATAAACCCTTCGCGATGATGGCGGATTCGATTGAGACAATAAAACAGCACGCAGTCGTAAGTAATGAGGCCGAAGCCGTATTGAAAAGCCCTCAAAGCCCGATTGTGCTTTTGCCGAAAAAAAACGACTCAACTATTGCGGCATCTGTAGCTCAAGATACAAATACCTTCGGTTTTATGCTTTGTTATGCCCCCCTGCATCACCTGCTTTTCGCTGAAGGATTGGAAATTCTTGTTATGACCAGCGGAAATATCAGCGATGAGCCGTTGATTTGCAAAAACGACGAGGCGATTGAACGCCTTGGCGAGATAGCCGACGCATTCCTGATGCACGACAGGGAAATCTACAGGCAGGTTGATGACTCAATCATCCATCTAATTGAAGATAAGCCAGTATTACTCCGCCGGTCGAGAAGCTATGTGCCCGCGCCAATCACCATAAAGCAAACCAGCCAGCACGACGTTTTCGCCGCCGGGGCTGATTTGAAAAATACCTTCTCTTTTGTTAAAGGTAACCAGCTTATATGCAGCGAGCACATCGGCGACCTCGAAGACGCGGCGGTATATCATCACTACATAAAATCAATCGAACATCTGCGTGGTCTGTTCGAGGTTAAGCCAAAAATAGTCGCCTGCGATTTGCACCCGTCATATTTGTCTTCGCAATATGCCCACTCACTGCCCGATGTAAAAATCATCGAGGTTCAACATCACTGGGCACATATCGCAGCGGTTATGGCGGAACATAATATTGATGAGCCGGTGATTGGCCTTGCCTGCGACGGCACCGGCTACGGGACGGATGGCGCAATCTGGGGCTGTGAGTGTCTTATCGCGACACTGGATAATTTTGAAAGATTCGGGCACTTGTCTTATTACCCGTTAGCGGGCGGTGATGCCGCAGGCAAACAGCCAATCAGACCAACGCTGTCGCTTTTAGTTCAAGCATACAATAAAGAATTTGATTTGGGCAAACTGCAATGGCTGCTTGGTCCAATCGAGCCGGACAAAACAAAGCAGGAGGTTATTTGCGAGCAACTCCGCAAAAAGGTAAACACAGTTCAGACGTCGAGTTTGGGCAGAATATTTGACGCGGTAGCCGCTATGCTCGGACTGGGCAACTATAATCACTTCGAGGCCCAACTGCCTATAGCCCTGGAGGCAATCGCCGCCGCCGACTGCGACCAGCGGTATGATTTTGAACTTGCCAGACAATCCGATAAACAGTTGATACTCGACCCACGTATAATGATAAGGCAGATTGTGGCTGACATAAAGAATGCCAAAGAATGTAATATCATATCGGCTATGTTCCACAATACTGTCGCGGCCGGCCTGCTTGAAATGGCAAAGGCGGCCAGAGAGGCAAAAGGGCTGGACAAAGCAGCGATAAGCGGCGGCGTATTCTGTAACAGATATTTGGCGGAACGCCTCATCCTGTTATTGAAAAAAGCCGGCTTCTCGGTATTATATAATTGTGGTTTTCCTGCCAACGACGGCTGTATTTCCGGCGGCCAGGCGGCAATAGCCGTAAAACTCGTGGCTCGCGACAAATAACGAACGACAAACTATGTGTTTAGCAATACCGGCAAGAATAGTTAAACTCGAAGACGACAGAGCAATTGTCGACGCGATGGGTAACCAGTTCCACGCAAGAATGACTCTGCTGCCTCAGGCCAAGCTCGGAGACCTCGTCCTGGTCCACGCCGGCTTCGCGATATCGACCATCGACGAAGATGAAGCCAGGAAAACCTGGCAGCTCATTGAGGAAATCGACCAGTTCAACGATACCCAAAATAAAGTTTCAGGATAAATTACCCAAACCTATGCTCCAGAGAATTCACAAAGCACAACTTCTTATGGACGCTGCGTGCGAAATAGCCGGCAGACCAATCAACATTATGGAGGTCTGCGGCACACACACCGTTTCGATATTCAGAAACGGCATAAGAGGAACACTGCCGAAAACAATAAAACTTCTGTCGGGGCCGGGATGCCCGGTTTGTGTAACACACCAGGGCTACATCGATACGGTGCTTGAGCTTGCAGACAGAGATGACTGTCTCATAGCGACGTATGGCGATATGATTCGCGTCCCCGGCAAAGGCGGTTCCCTCGAAACGAAAAAAAACGCCGGCAACGTCAGGATTGTCCTCAGCAGTGAAGACGCCCTGCAGTTGGCCAGGGACAATCCCGGCAAAACAGTGGTCTTCGTCGCAGTCGGCTTTGAAACAACCACACCAGCCACTGCTGTTGCCGTAAAGCAGGCCGCAAATGAAGGTATCAACAACTTCTGCATACTTAGCAACCACAAACTCGTGGTGCCGGCGATGCAGGCGCTGCTCAGCGATAAAAATAACAGGATAGATGCCTTCCTTTGCCCCGGGCACGTCAGCGTCATAATCGGGTATGGGGCATTCAAGGAAATCGTCCAGCAATTCCGCAAGCCCTGCGTGGTGGCGGGCTTCGAGCCGATGCAGATAATCGAGGGGCTGGCCGAGATATGCCGGCAGATAATCGAAGGCAAACCTGAAGCAAAAACAATTTACACGGCGGTCGTCACCGAACAAGGCAACCTCACGGCCCAAAACGTCATCGCGGAGTGCTTTGAGCCAACGGATGGATACTGGAGAGGATTGGGAAAAATCCCGAAAAGCACATTGATACTCAAAGACAAGTTCAGCAAATTCGACGCGCTCAAGCGATTCGGCATAACCGAAAAGCCCGAGAAAGACATGACCGGCTGCCGTTGCGGAGAAGTGCTTTGCGGCCTGATAGACCCGCCCCAGTGCGAACTCTTCGGGCAGGTCTGCGAACCGCAAAACCCCGTCGGCCCCTGTATGGTCAGTTCAGAAGGCGCCTGCGCCGCATGGTTCAAATATAACAGGCGTGAAAAACGAAGCCGATGAACCAGAAAAAACCTGACAAAATCCTGCTGGCGCACGGCGGTGGGGGGCAACTCAGCGACCAGTTTATTCGCAGATACATCCTGCCAAGATTCGCCAATAATACCCTCGCCGAACTTACCGACGCAGCCAAACTCAATCTCGATTCAAAATCAATCTGCTTCACAACAGACAGTTACGTCGTAAAGCCGTTGTTTTTCACTGGCGGCGACATCGGAAAACTGGCCGTATGCGGAACGATAAACGACCTCGCCGTCAGCGGCGCAAAACCTGTCGCATTGTCGCTTGCTCTTATTATCGAAGAAGGACTCGCGTTCGACGTCCTGGAAAAAATCCTGGACAGTATCGCCATCACCGCAAAGGAAAATAACGTCGCAATTGTCACCGGCGACACAAAAACCGTTGAAACAGGTGCAGCCGACCAAATCTTCATCAACACCTCCGGCGTCGGGGTCCGGCTCGATGGAGTCGAACTGGGCTTTGGCAAAATCGCCGTCGGCGACAAAATCATCATCAACGGCACAATAGCCGACCACGGTATGACCATTATGTCCCTGCGACAGGATATCGGCTTTCAATCGCAACTCAAAAGCGACTGCGCCGCTATCGCCGATTTGACCTGCAAACTGCTGACCGAAACCAAAGGAATAAAATTCATGCGAGACCCCACTCGCGGCGGGCTTGCGGCGACGCTGAATGAAATCGCAATGCAAACATCGCTTGGCATCAGGGTAAATGACGCCGATATCCCAATTAATCCAACAGTCCAGGCAGCCGCCGACGCGCTCGGATTTGACGTTCTGAATATCGCAAACGAGGGCAAATTTGTCGCCGTCGTCGCCCCGCAAATCGCCGAAGATTGTATCAATATCTGCCGTCGCCACCCCCTGGGACAGCAGGCGGCAATCATCGGCGAGGTCATCGAAGCCGATGATGTCCCCGTCGTTGAAATGACTACCAGAATCGGCGGCAGAAGAATCGTGCAGATGCCGTACGGCAGAGAATTGCCGAGGATTTGCTGATGCACGAAGCGACCATCGCACAATCAGTACTTGAGGCAATATCGGCTGAAGCGAAAAAGCAAAAAGCCAGACCCATAGCCGCGAAAATAAGCTGCGGCGTGTTCAACGCGATAAATACCGAGACCCTGAAATTCGCCTTCGAGGCTATCAGTAAAGATACCGTCTGTGAAAACTTAAAACTTAATATCGAGCAAAAACCGATAAAAGCCAAATGTAAAAAATGCAACGCAATCTTCGCGTTTGACCTGCACGAGTCGAAATGTCCGAAGTGCAGGCATGGTGATTTTGAACTGCTGCCAGACGCCCCGCTTTTGCTTGAGGAAATAACATTCGAGGATAAATGATATGCGCACAGTCAAAGTCCGGAAGAAAATCCTTATCGCCAACGAAAAATACGCCGCAAAAAACCGGGCGTTCCTTAAGGAACAGAAAATACCCTGCCTGAACGTAATTTCATCGCCCGGCTCAGGCAAAACAACATTGTTGGCCAAAACGATAGAAGCATTGAAGGGCAAGGTCAGTATTGGCGTCATAGAAGGCGACATTCAAACCGATATCGACGCACAGCGAATAAGAAAAACCGGCGCTCCCGCCCACCAAATCAATACCGACGGCGCCTGCCACCTGTCCGCAGCGCAGATTAGCAACGCCTTTCACAAGCTCCCCGTTGACCGCCTCGATTTGATTTTCGTCGAGAACGTCGGCAACCTCGTCTGCCCCTCCACCTTTGACCTCGGCGAAACGGATAAAATCGCCGTCCTCTCTGTCCCCGAAGGCGACGACAAGCCCGCCAAATACCCGATGATTTTTGCCAGGGCAGCCGCTGTCCTTATTAACAAAATAGACATCCTCGCCGCCACGGACTTCAACGTCAAAAAAGTCAAAGCCGACATATTCAAACTGAATAAAAATACGAAAATTTTCCTCGTATCCGCAAAAACCGGCGTTGGTATGAAGCACTGGTGTAACTGGCTGGAAAATCTGGCGGATAACAAACGGAAAAAAACACTCAAAAAAACGCGGCCCCGTCAATAATCCTGTATCCCATACAGGCGTCGCTCACGGATATATTGCAGAACCTTCGGGCATATTATCCCGCCGACGTCCCCTCCCGCCGCCAATCGCTTGCGAACCTCGGTGCTGCTGATATCAACTAACGGCGTCTCAACAACATTTCGCTGCATTTTCTTTACTCGCTCCTCTCCCCACAGCGAAATAAACTTCGAGAAATCCGGCGGCGCAAAGCCCGCCCTGTACATCACCGCCAGATTACACTCGTCTATCAGCTCCGTAACGCCATACCAGTGTGGCAAATCCTCAAGCGTATCCGTTCCTGCCAGCCAGTAAATCAAAACGCCGCTGCCGAGCTGCTGTCGAAAATATCTGACGGTCTCCAGCGTGTAATTCGGCCCCGCCTTCTTCAGTTCGTAATCGCTAACCTCAAATCCACTATTACCCGATATCGCCAGGCCAATCATCGCAAGGCGGTCTTCGTCACTGGCCTCGGGGAAAAACGCCTTCAACGGCGAACGCCTCGCGGGGACAAACACCACTTTGTCTGCGCCGATGTGCTCGCCCGCCGCCGCCGCAACAGCCGTATGACCGAGATGAATCGGGTCAAACGTACCTCCAAACAACGCTATCTTTCTCTCTGACATAAAAAATTAACAGCCGAATTGTGAATTCTCTAAAAAAATATTTCACAACAAAAACCCTTTTAAACCAATCGCGGCCATAAGTCAACACGAACACTAAAAAGATGCGGCTTTTCAAGGCAACTTTAAGTATAGCAGCAACAAAACCATTGGCAACGTTAAAAGCTCAAATTACGTCAAAAACTACTTATAATGCAGTTAAAACTCATTCCTGCGATACGACCACCGGCTGTTACAGCCGACGATGAAACCAAAAAACAAATTGAAACATCAGCGACACAATAACAACATTCGCGCGTGCGTACAATGATACGACAAACTATTCACCAGGCATAAAAAGTTGCGCATTGCAAATTTCCTTGAAGGATTCCTAATTATTTGGACGATAAAAGCTATAACTACATTAATTGGCCTCTTTGACAACTCGGTCGGTGATTCCTGTAAGTTTTATCGTTTGTTATTGAATAAACTGGTTTTTGTGCCATATGGAGGTAACAAACAATGGCAAAGAAGAAAAAAGCAAAGAAGAAAACAGCAAAGAGGAAAAAGAGAAAATAGCATAACGCTGCCGACAAGAATTTGATGCGGCAAAACGTTATGCGGAAAGTGGAAGGTTCCATTTAGTTATTACGGAATCTTCCACTTTTTCTTTGCGCCAAAACACCCCGGCCGCTAATTCTCAAACTTGCATTCGCCTTATCTTTTCTTATACTATGTTCCCGTATGGACTATTTTAATTATAAACAAGGCAAGCTTCTCGCGGAGAACGTGCCCGTTGAGACAATAGCCGAACAACTCGGCACGCCGGTGTATATCTACAGCAAGGCCACATTCCTTGAACATCTCCGGAAAATTCGGCACGCCTATAACGCAATCGACACAATGGTCTGCTATTCGATAAAGGCCTGCGGCAATATAAATATCCTCAAGCTTATGGCAAAAGCGGGCTCCGGCTTCGACATCGTCAGCGGCGGAGAACTCTACCGCGCTATCCAGGCCGGCGCAGACCCGGCAAAAATCGTTTACGCCGGCGTCGGCAAAACCGACAAGGAAATCATCGAATCGCTCGATGCCGGCATTGCCTATTTTAACGTCGAATCTGAAGCCGAGCTTGAAAATATCATCCGCATCTCGAAGCAAAAAGGCAAAACGCCAAAAGTAGCCCTCCGAGTCAATCCCGACGTTGACCCGAAAACCCACACCTATACAACCACCGGCGTCAAAGAAACCAAATTCGGCGTCGATATCGAACGGGCCGAAAAAGTTTTTGACCAGTTCGGCAAAAATTCTGCCGTAAAACTGTGCGCAATCGACATGCACCTCGGCTCCGCGGGCCACACCGTTGGGCCATACGTCGAGGCGATCAACAAAATTCTGGCCCTTGTGGATAAATTGAGGAAAAAGGACTTCACTATCGAGACGCTCGATATCGGCGGCGGGTACGGCGCTGATTATACAACTGCCCAGTCCCCTTCAGCCGATGATTACGCCAAAGCGATTGTTCCGATGCTGAAAGGCAAAGGCCTCAAACTCATCCTCGAACCCGGCGCAAGCATCGCCGCCAACGCGGCTATACTGTTGACGCGAGTACTGTATTGCAAAACAGGCGGAAGCAAAAAATTCGTCATTGTCGATGCCGGTATGAACGACCTCATTCGCCCGCCTTTATACGACGCGTTTCATTTTATCTGGCCGGCAACGGTCGAAAAAAGGTTTTCTTATTTAAAAAGAACCGAGAAGCTCGATATAAAGGGTCTGGAGTTCGTTGACGTTGTCGGCCCAATCTGCGAAAACACCGATTTCTTCGCCAAAGACCGGGCCATCCCCCCCACCAAACGCGGCGACCTGCTGAGTATTTTCACCACGGGCGCATACGGTTTCACTATGGCCAGCAACTACAACGCACGTGGCCGGGCCGCTGAAGTCCTCGTCGATGGCGACAAATTTGAGATAATTAGAAAACGCGAATCCTACGAAGACCTGATAGATTTGGAAAAGTAACCTGCCAAATCGGTTAGAAATTTCTCTCGACGAATTCCGTGTCAATCTTGCCCTTGACAAAGAGGTTATGCGACAGGATGGATAAGCTTGCCGGGATTGTGGTCTTAATCGGCTCAATAACAAATTCCGACAACGCCCTCCGCATCGTCGCAATCGCCTCCGCCCTCGTCGGCTGATAAGCAATCAGCTTGCAAAGCATCGAATCATAACTGGGGCTTACCGTCCAGCCCTGATAGACGTGTGTATCGACTCGAACACCCGGCCCGCCAGGCGGAATGTATCGCGTTATCGTCCCAGGACACGGCGAAAAATTATTGGCCGGATCCTCCGCGTTAATCCGGCACTCAATCGCGACGCCCCTGCACTTGATGTCCTTCTGCGTCAATTCAAGATCATCCCCTGCCGCCACCTTCAACTGCATCTTGATTAAATCCCAGCCCGTAACCATTTCGCTGACCGGATGCTCAACCTGAATCCTCGTATTGACCTCGATGAAATAAAAATGCTTGTCCTTGTCCAAAAGGAACTCGACCGTCGCCGCGTTCACGTAATTGGCATGCTTGATAATCCGTATCGCCGACGCACAAAGCTCCTGCCGCGTCTTCTCACTCAGGACCGGACAGGGCGATTCCTCAATCATCTTCTGATGCCTTCGCTGTATCGAGCAATCCCTCTCGTAAAAATGCAATACGTTGCCCGCACCGTCCGCCACCACCTGCACCTCGACGTGCCTCGGCTCAACAATCAGCTTTTCGAGATATACAGCGCCTTCCCCAAACGCCGCCTCCGCCTCCGCTCTGGCAGACGCGAACCCAGCGCGAAAACTCATATCGTTGTGGGCAACCCGCATACCGCGTCCCCCGCCGCCCGCTACCGCCTTTATCATTACCGGGTATCCAATCTTGCCGGCTATCTTCAAACCCTCCGCCTCGTCGGCTACCACGCCATCCGAACCGGGTACCAAATCCACGCCCGCCTTCTTCGCTAACTTCCTCGCCTCAACCTTGTCACCCAACAGCCGCATCGCCTCAGGCGGCGGACCAATAAATATTATCCCGCACTCCCGGCATATCTGTGCGAAATTTTCATTCTCCGCCAAAAACCCGTACCCGGGATGAATCGCATCCACGTTGCTCACTTCCGCCGCGCTCATTATTCGCGGGATATTCAGATAACTCTCCGAGGGCACAGCAGGCCCGATGCATATCGCCTCGTCGGCCATATCCAGATACGCCGCACCCCGGTCCGCTTCCGAATACACCGCCACCGCCTCTATCCCAAGCTCATGACACGCCCGGATAACCCGCAACGCTATCTCACCACGATTGGCTATTAGAACTCTTGAGAACATTCCACAAACCAGCAATCAGAAATCATAAATGACTAATCGGGACGGACTTTGAACAGCACCTGCCCATACTCAACCGCGCTGCCGTTGGCCGCCACAACATCGACGATAACCCCGCTCATCTCCGCCTTTATCTCGTTCATTACCTTCATCGCCTCGATAATGCATACAACCGTCTCCGGCTCAACCCGCGAACCAAGCTCAACGAACGGCTCCGAATCCGGACTCGGCTGGGCATAAAACGTCCCCACTAAAGGCGACTTTATCTCCGCCGACTTGGCCTCCTGCGGCACTGCTTCCTGCCCCTGCCCCGCCGCGGGTGCCGCAGCTCCAGGCAACACACCAGGCATCCCAGCCCCAAACATCGGCACCCCCGTGATTTGCGGCTGCACCGGCTGTGCCTTTTTGACGCAAAGCTCCTCCTCGCCTTGTTTTATCTGTATCTCAACAAGGTTATGGTCCTTCATTATTTCGATTATTTGCTTTAATTTGCTAAACTGCTCATCCCATTGCGCCATCGCACTACCCTTTCCATTGACGCACTGTCCTCCATAGTCCCTTATGGACGAAGGAGGAACTTGCTGACCCACCAGTATAGCCAAATCCCCGCTAATATCAAGCAGTTTCCCGAAGCGCAGCGGAGGTCCTCGGGGTTAGCTCCTTTGGTCTTCTGCCGGGGATCCAGGATTTAATTTTTCGGTTGGCATCCTCATCCATATTTAGCCCCGCCATCATCGCCCTTGGCGTGTGGCGGGGTTTAATCGGGGCTTACCCTGCGAAATATCGAAAAGCACGCGATTTCGTCTCAAGAAATCAAATATATTATGACGAAAACACTACTTGTGTTTTATTGCCTTCCCTCCTGCGGATACGTGTCCGTTCCGGATTGAACAATAAAAGGGTGATGTGCCCGAAGGCATCCTAAAAAAAATATATTTCAGAAAGGGTGAAAAAATGAAACTCAGAACAATTGCTATCATTCTCCTCACGTTGACTCTCGCGTTTGCCGGCAGCAGTACCGCCTTCGCCAAGAGCAAACATCATCACAAAGCGGTCGCCACCTCACAAAAAAGCCATCATGCCGCGAAACTTCATCACAAAGGCAAACACACCGCCGCCGCCGTAACCACTCCCGCACCTGCCGAAACCCCTCAGGAAGTGAAATAAGCCGAACGTACGGGCGAACCTGCCTGCCACGCCGTAGCGCACGCGAAGGCGGGTGTGTTCGCCCCTATTCATTAAGCCGAATCTGTACGGGCAGACCTGCCTGCCACGCCGTAGCGCACGCGAAGGCGGGCGTGTCTGCCCGTATTCTTGCGTCTGCCTTCTTCCTTCTGCCTTCTGTTGACAAAATCTCCCGCTAAAAATATAATCTTATTGTATAAACGATACCCGTGGGCCTTGTCCCACTCCCAAGTTGCCATGAGGTATTTTAATAATGGCGTTCGACCCCCTATCCTGGGCTATCGGCTACACCCTCAAAAAAGGGCTTGACCGCCTCCTTACCCATAAATCCTTGCCATTACTCCTTGATAAAGGACCACGCCCTTGAAGATATTCGTCAGCTCCACAACCAAAAACCTCCCGCGAGGCACACAGGTATAAACATTATGTCAAAACGTAAAGATATACTGAACGCTGCATTGAAAACCTTTCTGGCGGGGCATAATCATCGGGCATTTGATGAAAAAGGGAATCGTCTGATACGGAAAAAACAAAAACGGGCTGGAGTTGTCGCACACATATAAAATGAAAACAAAACCACTTAAAATACTTTCTACCAATTTTGCGTCGAGTCAATTGGGGAGTTTGATATACGGCATCCTAGATACAAAGCTGGGTATTACAGCAGCACTGATGGCAACGGGTGTTTCTATTCCTGCGCTGATTGCTTTCATCGGCACTCTCCTCGGTCTGGAAGGATGGAAGGTCTGGAAAGAAGCCAAAAACGACGATGAAAAGCTGAAGATTTTGAAAACAGTTCTATTATCCGAAATAACTAAAAAACAAAAACCTCTCGAGGAAGAATTTGCCGTCAAAGAGTTCGACAACGAACAAGACCATCAGCGATTTGTTCAGCTTATCCGTATGCTCCATCAAAGCATAGTTGAAATACGACAAACCCAGAAAGAAACAATGTTATCAGTGGATGAAGTCCGCGCCGCCTTGAAGAATCATATTGAAACGCACGAGCAACTTCGCAAACTTCTGCCTATCAATAATCTGCCGTATTTGTCAATGGGGGATTTGTTTAAGGGGCGGGAAACGGTTTTATCCGACTTGCTCCGGCAACAGGATGCGACTGTTACAACGGCCATTACACAACGAATGACGATGACGGGCTTGGGGGGTATCGGCAAGACACGGCTGGCGGTGGAATTCGCGTGGGAAGGATTTACACGAGGCGTGTTCAGGGATGTTTTTTTTGTCCGCTGCGGGCAGGATGATAAGACGACACATTCAAAGGAACCCAGCGAAAAGAACGAGCAGCAAGACCAGGCGGGTATAGAACGATTGCAGGCGGCAGTTTCAAAGCTCGGCGTTAAGGAACTCTTGGCGATTGACGGCTATGCAGAAAAGAAAAATGATATTCTGTTTGCCGAGGTATTGGGCCAATTGCAACAGCGCGACAAGTGGCTTTTGATTTTTGACAACGTGGACGATATGGGAATGCGAGACGCTGTTTTGACAACACTGCCGATGCTGAATATGGGCAGGGTTGTGATTACATCTCGGCTAAGCGACTGGGGGAGCGGAGTCAAAAAGATAGAACTGAAAAAATTAGACAAAGAGCCAGCCAGGGACTACCTGCTTCAAAAAACGGAGTCGAGCCGGGTCAAAAGCGAAAATGATAAGAGTTTAGCAGAGGTGCTGGCGGGTAAAAATTATCTGGATGGTCTGCCGGTGGCACTGGAGCAGGCGGGGGCGTATATCTGCCGTATGAAAATCAGTTTTGCGAAGTATCTTGAGGAGTACAGTAAGAATCAAAAGGATGTGCTGGCATGGGAGAAGAAAAACAAGCTGCCGGAGGATTATCCAAGGCCGGTGTTAACAACTTGGCAAATGACAGAGCAAAAGCTGACCGAAGCCGAACGGTCGATGCTTTACTTGGCGGCGTTTTTGGCGCCGGAGAATATTCCTGTGGAATTGTTTGAGAAGAATGCCGCGGCGGTTGCAGAGATTTTTCCTGCTAACACGCGCATGAGCAAAACACCCAACAATTCATTAACGGCAATCAGGGAGGTCTTGGCGGGACTGGCGGACTGGTCGATGGCGGAGTTTGAGGGGGAAAGCTTCTCGGTTCATCGGTTGGTGCAAGAGACAACACGGCTGCGGATGGACATGGAGCAGCAAGAAGAGATTTGTAAGATTGTCCTTTCTCTGTTCACTAATACTGATCCTGGAATTTCTCCGGATGATGTGCGGAGCTGGTGGTACTGGAAGCGGATGGAGGGACATATTGCCGTTGCGGTGGGGTGTGCGGATAATTTACAGATAAAGCAACCCACCTTTACTTTAATGAACAATCTTGGACTTTATTATAATACACAGGCACGTTACGCCCAGGCCGAACCGCTCTACCGTCGCGCACTCGAAATAAACGAAATCGCCCTCGGCTCTAACCATCCAACTGTAGCGACCTGCCTCAACAACCTCGCAACACTCCTTGAGACCACCAATCGTCTAAACCAGGCCGAATTGCTCTACCGCCGCGCACTCGAAATAAACGAAAAATCATTCGGCAAAGACCATCCGAACGTGGCCAGAGCCCTCAACAACCTCGCCGAACTCTTGAGAAATACCAACCGTCTCAAAGAAGCCGAACCACTCTACCGCCGCGCACTCGAAATTGCCGAAAAATCCCTCGGTCCGAACCACCCAAATGTTGCCAAAACCCTCAACAACCTCGCCGAACTCTTGAGAAATACCAACCGTCTCAAAGAAGCCGAACCACTCTACCGCCGCGCCTTCGAAATCTTGGGAAAATCCCTCGGTCCGAACAACCCAAACGTTGCTACTGCCCTCAACAACCTCGCCCTACTCCTTAAGGCCACCAACCGCCTAAAAGGGGCCGAATCGCTTATACGCCGCGCCCTCGAAATAGACGAAAAGTCCTTTGGCTCCGAACACCCTAAGGTAGCCATAGACATCAACAACCTCGCAGCACTCCTTCATGCAACAAACCGCAAAGATGAAGCCCAAAAACTCTTTGAAAGGGCTGTCAAAATCTTTGAAGGTTCCCTCGGCCCCGACCATCCCACTACTCAAACCATCCGCCGAAACCTCGCCTCCCTCGGCTGACCAATTTCCAAATCCCCCAATCAAACACGGAGCGACATGTCCCGCCGTCCTGTCCGGCGTAGCTTCAGCGAAGTCGGAAGCCCTCAGCGAAGGGGGAAGCGACGAGCCCGCTTCGGACACGTAGCGTAAGCGCAAATCCTGCTTCAGACACATAGCGCAGCGCAGAGCCCGCTTCGGAAACCCTTGATGCTTGAAGCGCTATATAAGTATATACGCATATACTTATATACTCCCTGTCCTGCTTGCCCTCGACGGGTGCCGCTTTGGCTCTTCTGTCGGGGGCCCAGCTTTTTGCCTCTGTACGCTGTACGCTACACGCTGTCCGCTAAGCATGGTAAGCTGCCAAGAGGACATTGCCCAGCTTTACAATTAATTCCGCTAATATATCGAACTCAAAAAAGGCCTTCAAAAACTATCAAAACACGCGCATTTTGGCTCACTTTTTGTTCAAAACGCCCTCACTTTTATCAATTTGACCCCATTTTGCCTCACTTTTCGAGGCCTTTTTCAATGTAAAATATTTTTTTACCCTACCCCGTATTTCCTATCTTGCCCATATTCGTTAATCTGGGCTAACTGTAACGTTTATCCGCACATTTCTTCCCAAACTTTTTTACGTTTTTGGTTGAATCATAAGTGCTGCCTAATGTTATTTCCCTTTTGGTACAAAATTTCCCCGCCTTCCGGCGGTATCCGCACCCCAAAATTTTACCCGCCGTAGTTCCTGCCCTACATAGCACACGGTGCGACAGAGGGTTAACGAAGGCGGGTATCAATCATCAATTCCTTTGCGTCTTCGCGTCTTTGTGGTAAATTAAAAATTATGGCAAAAATGAAACTATCAAAACTACTACCAAAGCAGGTTGTTCTGGCCGACGGGGCGATGGGAACGATGCTCTACCAGTCAGGCGTCTATATCAACGCCTGTTTCGATGAGCTGAATCTCAGCAATCCCAAACTCGTAACCAAAATCCACAAGCAATACATCGAGGCCGGCTCTGATTTTATCGAGACCAACACCTTCGGCGCAAACGAGGTCAAACTCGCCAAATACGGCCTGGCGGAGCAGGTCGAAAAGATAAACAAGGCAGGCGTAGAACTGGCCAAAAAAGCTACGGGAGACAACGTTCTTGTCGCAGGTGCAATTGGACCTCTCGCACGCGATATCGCCCTGTACAATCAACTTTCAAAACAACAGGCAATCGCCGCTTACAAAAAACAAGCCAAGGCGTTAGCCGAAGCCGGCGCTGATTTTCTCATCCTCGAAACCTTCTCGAATACCGATGAGTTGTTGCTTGCTATTGAGGCCGTGCATAGCGTAACCGGCCTCGAAATCGTCGCCCAGATGACCACTACCGAGCTAAACGAGACGCCCTATGGCGAAAAAATCGACCACGCAATCAGCCGAATCTCCGCCCAAAAAGGCGTAACCGCCGTGGGCCTCAACTGCTCCGTCGGCCCATCCGCTATGCTAAACGCCCTCGAACTCATCCACGGAGTAACCGATAAACCAATCTCCGTCCAGCCCAACGCAGGCCTCCCCCGCCAGGTCGAAGACCGACTCCTTTATATGTCCACACCCGAATATATGGCGGAATTCGCAAAGCGATTCTATGAAAAAGGCGCACGAATCATCGGCGGCTGCTGCGGCACAACACCCGACCACATAAGGGAAATGGTTCGCGCAGTCCGCGCAATCGATAAAGCCGCGACGTCGAAAGTGCGATTGGACGTTGTAACAATCGAAAAACCAAAAGCAACCGAAGTCCGCGAAACGCCACTGGCGGAAAAATCGAAGTTCGCGGCTAAACTGGCAAAAGGCCAAAAGGTAACCACCATCGAAATCACCCCGCCCAAAGGCCTCGATATCGACCCGATTCTCGAAAAAGCCCGGCTTTGCGCCGATATGGGTATCGATGCAATCAATATCCCCGACGGCCCACGCGCAAGCTCACGATTATCGCCAATGGTTACGGCGGTCAAAATTCAGCAGGCGGCCAACATCGAATCAATCCTGCACTTCTGCTGCCGCGACCGAAACCTCATCGGCATGCAATCCGACATCCTCGGCGCCTACGCCATCGGCCTTCGCAATATGCTCGTCATCACCGGCGACCCGCCAAAAATGGGTGACTATCCACAGGCGACAGGCGTATTCGATATGGATTCAATCACGCTGACGGGCGTAATCAGAAATCTCAACCACGGCATCGACCTCGGCGGCAACCAATTCAATCCGCCAACCTCACTGGCAATCGGCGTCGGAGCAAACCCCGTCGCAACAGATATCAAACGCGAAATCGATAAATACCACCAGAAAGTACTCGCAGGCGCGGAATTCGCAATAACTCAGCCGGTCTTCGACGCGGACACCCTCTTTCGCTTCCTTGATTCGACTAAAAAATCGAAAATACCAGTCATCGCCGGTATCTGGCCCTTCACCAGTTTGAAAAACGCAGAATTTATGGCAAATGAGGTCCCCGGCGTCGTAGTTCCGCCCAAATTATTGGAAAGAATGAGCGCAGCCAAAACCCAGCAGCAGGGAAAGACCATTGGCGTTGAAATCGCGATGGAATTGATTGACCAGATCAAAGACCGCGTTGCGGGCTTCGCCGTCTCGGCACCATTCGGTAACGTAAAAATCGCCCTGGCCGTGTTGGGCAAAATCGAAATCGACAAAATCTGAGAAAAATTATGAAGCAAACACAGGCAAGGCAACTGGAAGTCGAACTCGTCGCGGTAACGCCCGACCCGCAAAAGGTCATCGAGCAGGCGGGCAGGACGTGCTACCTCAGTTTCGACAAGATGGACGACAATTCGCAGGCCGGCTTCATCAAACACCTCATTAAAATGGGCCACGAATCACCGCTCGAACACGCCTACGCGACTTTCAGAATCAAAAACTGCTCCCGCGCGATGACCCACCAATTAGTAAGACACCGGCTGATGGCCGTCTCGCAGCAGTCCCAGCGATACGTCGATGAGGAGGACTTTACCTACGTCGTGCCTGAAAGTATGCCCGCCGAACTGGTTGAAGAATTCCATAACGATATGAAAACGATACAGGATATGTATCGCAAATGGCGTGACAAAGGACTCAAAAAAGAGGACGCCCGTTTCGTCCTGCCCAACGCCTGCACGAGCGAAATCGTCGTCTCCGCCAATTTCCGCGAATGGCGGCACATCCTCACCGTCCGCACCGATAAAGGCGCACAATGGGAAATTAAAAAAGCAGCCCACCTGATTTTAGACATCCTGAAAAAACTCGCCCCGGCGTGTTTCGATGATATTATTCCGGCAAATTGATATCGCTATCCAAGCGACGGTATTAACTCAATCAAAAAGTGCCAAACGGCGTCAACGGAGGCGATATCGACGCGTTCCTGCGGTGAATGAGGGTTCTTAATCGTGGGGCCGACGGAAATCATCTCGATGCCCGGCAATTTTTCGCCAATAACAGCCGGCTCAAGGCCCGCGTGAACAACCTTAACCTGGGGCTCTTTATTATTTAGCTTTCTGTAAATTTCTTTTGCGCGTTTAAGCAGTGAAGAATTGACATCAGGTTTCCACGAGGGGTATCCACCAACGGTTTCAACTTTAGCTCCTGCTGAACGAGCCAAGGCGGTAATCTTGGCGGTTATTCCATCGAGCGTTTGTTTCTCCAAACTTCTCTGCGAGGTTAAAATTCGCAACTGATTCTTATCGCGGAGCAACTCGACTTTTGCGAGGCTGCTGGACGCCTCTACGATACCCTCAAACTGAGGTGACATTCGATAAACACCGGTGGGCAAAGACGAAAGAAGATTCACAATTTTAGATTGCGGATTGCGGATTGCGGATTGTTGCGAGGCAATTACGTTTATTTCTATTTTTAGATTGGGTTCAGTTTTAATAAACTCTTTTTTGAATGATGATTCTATTTCCACAAGCATCTTTTTCGCTGCATTGAGTTTTGAGGCATCAAAACAGATAATCGCTTTTGCATCTCTCGGGATGGCATTATGGACCGTGCCGCCTTCGAGACCACAAACGCGTAAATCGAAATTCTGTAAACCTTTCAGCGTTTTTGCCAATAGTTGAATCGCGTTTGCGTATTGCTTGTCGATATCGATACCTGAATGGCCGCCGTGAAGACCTGAGATTTTGAGGTCGAAGCAGGCAAGCGAATCGGGCACGGATGAAAGCTCCAGCGGCAGGTGTATTTCGGTCTGCTCGCCGCCCGCGCAGCCGACGATGAAGGATTTGTCTTCGCCGTCGAGATTAATGAGGTATTTGCCCGTAATGAAGCCGGGTTTCAAACCATTCGCCCCGGTCAGGCCCGTTTCCTCATCGACCGTGAAAAGTAATTCGAGCTTTGGATGCGATATTTTTTCGTCAATCAATGCCAACGCTAATGCAACTCCCACGCCATTATCCGCGCCGAGGGTCGTGCCGTTGGCTGTAATCCAGCCATCGCGTTCGACTAATTCGATGTGGTCTTTGGTAAAGTCGTGTTTCGATTCGGGCGTCTTTTCGCAGACCATATCAACGTGACTTTGAAGGATAACCGCTGGCGTTTTTTCATAACCCTTTGTCGCGGGCAGCTCAATAATCACGTTATTTACGTCATCGCTTCGACAAGGGAGATTTCTGCTTTTGGCAAGCCCTTTGAGCCAAGCCATAATCTGCTTTTCATTTTTTGACCCGCGGGGGATGCGGCTAACCCGTCTAAAGAACTCCCAAACATTCCGGGCCTGTGCTTGTTTCAAAGTTAGCTGTCTATCCGCTGACATATCCGTATTCCATAAATAAACGATTTGGGAACTATCCCCGGTGAGATTCGAACTCACAACCTTTGGCTCCGGAGGCCAACGCGCTATCCAGTTGCGCCACGGGGACCGAATAACGCTATTGTAATACGGCAAAACGGCCTGAAAGTCAACAATTTGGCCATCGGCGCAATTTTGTGAAAAATAGGAGCAGCGATATGATATAATATGTTCGTATAGAATAGAGATGCGGATGATGAAAAACAAAAGCGGATATAGCTGGTCACACCTGCTTGTCGCATTACTGACAGTCGTAATTGCGCAGGCGGTGGTCTTTGCCGAGAGTTCCGGGTGGGAGCGTAAAGAAGTCAACTGGCGGGTTTCGAGGGACCGGCAAATCAAGGCGATATATTACCCAAAGGACCAGAACCTGCCTTTGCTTGAAAACCACGTCAAACGAGAGCCGGTCCAGTTACAATCAAAAATAAGCGGGCCGCAGAGTAAATCAACACTGACAGCCACAACTGAAGGGGCCGGGACAGAGGTATTTACAAACGTGATAAATTCGCCGCCAATCGACGGTTTCGTGCCATACGTGACCGTGGCTGTTACGGACGCCTCTTCCGGCGAACTTTATGATACAGGCGCCTATACGGAATACTTGGTTACGGGCAACTATCTTACAGGGTCTCCGCAGACGGATTATGCCATAGGCATATTTGATACCGGCTCAAGCGCACACATCATCAACGCCGCCGACGCCGGAATTATGGGTATTTACGACGCTGACCTTGTTACTTCCATTACGATAACGATTTTAGGCGCAACCGGCCAGGTTGACGCGCTGGTCAGTCAGCCGCTGGGCATTTTCACCGACGGGCTTTCGGCAATCAACCCGAATACATTCCTAGCCGACGATTCTAATATGGTAGGCCAAAGCAACGTGGCAACCATCGTTGGCGATATAATCGAATCGCCCAATCTGCCGACTGTTGTCGGCTCGCCGATGGCGTTTTTCTTCACGACCGTCATTAAAAACAGCCGGCCTGTGACCAGAAGCATTGACGGTAACGCGATAACTGCGCCTGACATCCATCTTTATAAATACAACGATAGCAGAATCCCGGCCTATACTAATAAAATCTTCCTCGAGCTTCGCCCGTCCAGCGCGTATGCCGTGCAGTTTATGCCCTGCTTTGAGGGTTTAGGCCAGGATTGTCCCGAAGGCGACGGCGAGCCGACGAGCCCGTCGGTGGTTTTTGGCTCAATGTTCGACGTCCCGCAAAGTTTGTTTTTTGCCACGAGGACCGACCTGGCGCACGGCACTCGAACGTCGCAGCAGAAAAAATTTATGCTCGACACGGGTGCGCAAATAACGGTCGTAAGCGAATCGCAGGCGGCCGAGCTTGAGCTTTATAAAAACGAGCCGAACTTCCTCGTTGAAATCGTTGACGTGACGGGCCAGAGCACAATCGCTGACGGCTTTTATATCGACTCGCTCGAAATAAGCGCAACACCCGTCTGGCTGAGCTTTACGCACGTCCCGGCAATCGTTCTCAACGTCGATTCGCCCGAAGGAGGCGTCCTCGAGGGCATTCTCGGAACGAATCTTTTCATCGATACTGATTTTTATATTCACGGCGGAGGACTTTACGGTCAGGACCAGCCATATCTCAAGTTTGCGTTTCTGCCTGCCGGCATTGCCGGTGATATTGCGCCGCCGGGAGGAGACGGCTTAGTTAATATCCTTGACCTGGCCGCTTTAGCAAATGCGTGGCTGGCAAATCCGCTTTCCTCAAACTGGAACTCGCAGGCCGATATGGTTTCCGACGGGATAATCAACTTCTTCGATTTCGCGGTTCTGGCACAAAACTGGCAGTAGCTTTACCGCTGAGAATGCAGAGAAAAAACTAAAAACAAAAATACTCTGCGGCCTTTGCGACCTCTGCGGTAAAAATCCTGTAGTTTGACAGTTGCCCCCCCTGCGATTACAGTATCCCCATATTATGACAGTGCTTATTGACATTGCATATTTGATTGCGCTTATAGCGATAAGCCCCGTGGCGATTTATAAAATGCTCAGGCACGGGCGATACCGCGCCGGGTGGGCAAATCGCTTCGGCAAAATAAGCCGCAAATACCCAGGCAAAAAGTGTATCTGGATTCACGCGGTAAGCGTGGGCGAAGTCAACGCGACAACAACTCTTATCCGCGAACTTGAAAACAAATTCCCTGATTACGAAATCGCAATCAGCACCACAACTGACACGGGGTTTGCCCGCGCAAACGCGCTCTTCGGCAGCCGACTGAGCGTGTTTTACTTCCCGATGGATTTTTCACTAACGATGAAACGGGCATTCGCGAATATCAATCCCACGATGTGTCTGCTGATTGAGCTTGAGGTCTGGCCAAACCTTGTGCGAATCGCCAGGCAATCTGGCATACCGGTAATCGTCGTCAATGGCAGATTGAGCGAGCGAAGTTTGAGAAAATATAACCTGATAAAGGGGGTAACGAGAAAAATATTTGGGGGCCTCGCGCTGGCACTTGCGCAAAGCGAAGAATACGCCGGGAGATTCCGGCGACTCGGTATGCCTGCGGAAAAGGTTATCGTTACGGGTTCGGTAAAATATGACACCGCGCAGGTAGCAGACAGGGTTGACGGAGCTGATGTATTGGCGACTCAACTGGGTCTTAAAAACGACCGGCTGTGGGTAGCAGGAGCAACAGGCAACGACGAAGAGCAGATTATTTTGGATGTTTATCGCCGACTGATTGAGCAAAAACAATTCGCGGATTTACGATTAGCGATTGTTCCCCGCAAACCCGAACGCTTCAACGACGTCGCTGAACTCATCAAGCAATCCGGCTTTGAGTTGACTCGTTACAGCGAATTAAAGGCGGCAACAACTAAATCGACAATCGACAATCGGCAATCGGCAATCCGTAATGTAATTCTCGGCGACACTATGGGTGACTTGCGGAAGTTTTATTCGCTTGCGACTGTGATTTTTGTGGGCAGGTCGTTAGTGCCTATGGGCGGGTCGGATATGATGGAGGCGGCTGCGCTTGGCAAATGCACGATTTTTGGCCCGCACGCGTTTAACTTCAAACAGGCCGTCGAGGATTTGCTGAAAGCCAACGGCGCAATCTTAGTCAAAGACGCCGATGAATTATTCAATGCGATGAAAAAATGCCTGACCAATGCCGATTATGCCTCTCAAATCGCCCAAAACGGCCAGCAGATAATCAGAAAAAACCAGGGTGCGACGGCTCGCACAATAATCAACATCAGCAAGATGCTGAAATAAAATCAACTCCGCAGTTTTTTGCTGACGGCTTCGATGTGAGCGGGGGAAGTTCCGCAGCAGCCGCCGATGATTGTTATGCCGGCGGCGTAGATTTTTTGCGCGGCGTCGGCAAACTCATCGGGCGTAACCTTATAGACGGCTTTGCCGTCGAGCAGTTCGGGTTTGCCCGCGTTTGGTTCGGCTAAAATCAGCACTTTCGGATTAACAGCCCTGGCGGCGGCGACATATCTTTTGGCAAGGTCAACATATTCATCGAGGGTGGTGGTGCCGCAGTTGAAACCCACAACGTCGGCGCCAGCGGCGACAAGGGATGCGACGGCAGTTTTCACATCGACGCCCATCATAGTTCTGAAATCGTCTCCGCGTTTATCGAAGGACATAGAGGCGAGAACGGGTAAGCCGGAGCCCGAGTATTTGACCGCTTCGACAGCGACGACCGCTTCATCAACAGCGCCCATTGTTTCGATGATAAAACCATCGACCCCCCCCGCCAACAGCGCCTTTACCTGGTCGGCGAAGATTCCCCTGAGCTGGTCGGGCTTCAAGCTGCCGAGCGGTTCAAGAAAATCGCCGCTTGGACCGATATCGCCGAGGACGTATTTGTCTTTTCCCGCGGCTTTACGGGCAAGTTGAGCGCCGGTTGTGTTAATGTCCCCAACGCGGTTTTCAAGGCGGTGCCGGGCAAGGGTGAAGCCATTACCGCCAAAGGTATTCGTAAGGATTGCGTCGCTGCCCGCGTTCAAATAGCTGTTATGTATCCGCAGGACTAAGCCCGGCGATTCGAAATTGAGCAATTCACTGCACTTGCCCGGCTCAATGCCCAGGCCAATCAACTGCGTCCCCATCGCCCCATCGAGCAAAAATAATCCCTTACGTAATCTGTCTTTCAAATTCGGCTTACCCACAAAAATGTTCCCTTTCAAACTATCGTTGCGTTTATATACGGATTACTACTGTTCCTGTTCGACCGCTTTGCCATCGATTACCTGGTAAATATGGTTAAAGCCGCGAGGCAAAGGCCTGACAAACAACCGCTGCCTCTGCTGGCTGCTCAATTCCGTCGTTTTGACGGACGAGAGCGTAATTTCGACAGAATCCTCGCTGCCTTTTTCGGAAACAGTGACTATTTTTATTCGCGAAGGAGTTAAAAACCCTTCGGCTGTTTTTTCATAGCCGGCAAATTCAGCTTTCAGGTAAATATCACCCGATTCATCGAAACGCTCAATCTTTGTAACCACGTAATCGCACGGCTCGATATATATCTTTTGAATTATAATGCTCCGGTCGTTACGCAAAACGAGCAGGTCGAGGTTATCATCGCGATTCAACGTCCAGTCGCCCTGACATATATCGACCGCTCCGAAGGCCTCAAGGGCCATCACCGGGCTAACGGCGAGGCCATTCCAGATTCCCGCCTGCGACCATTTGCCCGACCAATATGAGCTGACTTCTTTTGGTTTGAGCCAGAACCAGAATCCGTCGGCGTTTGAGCCGAATACCAGACCAGTCGCGTCGAAAGCAACGTCGCCCTGAAGGTAAATCTCACTGGGAGGATTCACCCAGAGTTTGACGGGGAAATTTTCTTTGCGAACTTGACCTTCGACGTGATACTGCAAAAGGCACTGACCTGTCGCGCGAATTGGTGCTATTTTTTCACGGCGTGATTTTAATATCGCAATCGCTTCGTCGGCGGTCGTTTTGCCCGGGCAATAACGCATCGGCTGGGCGGCACAGCCGGCGAAAAATAATACCAACAATAACAATGCAAACCGATTTGACAATTACAACTCTCCCTGCAGAATCTGGCCTATTTGTGAGGTAAGCTGGGCGACCTGTTCTTCGCCCAGATTAGGATTGACCACTTCGGAAAAATCCTGAGTGCCGGTGATTCTCAATCGCCAGATTTCCCTGCCGTCCTGCGTCCGCGACGAATCGTATTTGAGCCGACGCCTGCGCATCAGGACAAGCGTCAGGACGAAACGGAAATTAACCTTTTCCTGTTCGGTCTCCGTTGCCAGCCGTTCGAAGAACGCCATCAGCATATCGTCATCGACGAACAACTGCTTTTTCTGGTCGGGCGTCGGCAGTTTGGTCTTCCAGTAACAAAAGACCTCCGGCTTTTGCTGAGTCCATGCCTCGGCGCAAAAATCACGCCTGGCAAAACCCTGTTCGGTCTGCACTAAGGTCGCGTAGTATTCTTCACCCGGCGCAATCACCCTGCCGGTGGCACAACACTGCCCCAACGGCTTATCAATTACCCATTCGTCCATAGTATTACCTCAGCTCCATGTTGTGTCCTGCCATCATTTAAACTTCAGATACTTACACATACCACGTGCCGTGGCCGGGCCGATACCTTTGACATTGTCGAGGTCATTGCAATCCTGAAATGCCAAATTACCCCTGCCATCCTGCCGAAACTGCTCACGATAACTTATTATCGCCTGTGCCCTTGCAGGCCCGACGCCCGGCAGCAACATCAAGCCCGCCGCAGAAGCATCATTCGGATTTATCCTGCTTTCCAATTCAATAGGCACCGCCCCGCTGTCGCTGCCCGTCGCAAAGTACAGGCCAAAAACAACAGCCATGCAAGAGGCAATAACAAACGCAAACAATTGAATCCTGTTCATACCGATAATCCGTTACCGGCCAAATATACGGTCGTGGAACCTCTTCATCACGAGGTATGATTCCTTCGGCTCCAGTCCCGCCGTCAAAAGTCCGCTGTCGGGGACGGCCCCGTCTGCCACATCGGCAAAATTCGAATATATAACCCCGTCAATGCACGTCTTGCTGAGCGCTATCCTGTAAAACTGGTCGAGCCACTCGGCCTGTTTAAGCTTGTCCCAAGGGCCGTGCCAGAAGCCGGCAACCTCGGCAGCAGAAGGGCCGGCGGCATCGCTCGCCGGGACTTCAACGTGCGTAATATACAACGGTCTCGATATGGGAGCGAAAGAATCCAGAATCGCCGAAACCTGCATCATATCGCGGACGTGCATTCCTGACTCGTCGGTGCCGAACCGCATCGTTAGTCCAAAGGCGTCAAAATTTATGCCGCTTTGAATGACCATATCCATATAGACCAGCGGCGGAATGGTGTCTGTGGTTTGCCCGTAATACTCGCCCCAAGGATTACTTACTTCTATTATCCTAAGCGCCCGCTCGGCGGCGGCCTTGACCGCCCTGTTGGCCGCACGCGTTATCTCCAGAACCTGCTCAAAACCAAACCCGAAATGATTAAAGGCATTCAGCCCGCTGACAACACACCAGGTTCTGACCATACCGCCGTATCTGGCAGCGGCCGCCGAAACAAACTCGTAGGCGCACTCTCGGATTTTCTCGAAATCGGTGTGACTTTCGAGCAGCCACTTTGGCAGGTATTCTTTGGCAAAACAAAGCAATGGCCCTGCGCCAATGGCCACTTTCCTTTTGCTCAGCATACTTATACAGGCGTCAAGTTTTGAAAAATCGTATTTGCCTCTTTCCAGCTCAATCTGTCCCCAGTTGAAAGGCACCATCGCCAGGCCGAATGCGCCGGCCAACTGCTCCAGATACGCCGGATTTGCGACCTGCTTAGGGTCAACCCAGCAGCCGAGGCAGCCGCGACCGAACCCGTGATTTTTGCCCCGCGTCGCGAAAAACGCTTTTGCATGTTTGGCCGCCAGCAATTCCGAAAAAACAATCGCCTTTTGAAGCGCCTGGTCCGCGAGTTGCGAGGCGACAGGCCCGTCAGAGATACCCTGGATGGCCTTGATGAACAAATCCTGCGCCTCTCCGTAAAGCGCAGCGGTATCTTCGGCATCCTCAAAAATCGACCAGTCCTCGCGTTTATTGATGATTTGCATCAGCCGGCCGCGTGTCAGTTCCAGATTAAGATTATATGGCTCAGGCCTTTCGGGCAGACAAGTCGTCGGCAGCAGAACCTTGCCGAAACCTTCAACCGGCCACAGCAACGCCACGCCGGCGGTTTCTTCGCTTGGCTTATAGCACTCCAGAATGCCATCTATAAAGCTGACCTGCGCCTTGCGAATTGCCATACCATCGGAGCCGAAAAGATACGCGCCGTGCAGCGCGAAATCCGTTACCGGCTTGCCATTGTTGAAAATTTGAAATTTCACGGTATCCCTTTATCAGAAATAAATTATTTCACCATGTCTTAAATGACCGTGTGATTATAACATTTGCCCCCCCAAAGGCAAAGAACCTTGAAGCCATTTTCTCTCGATAGCAATTTGAGCTTCACAGGTTGACCGCTATTCCGCGGTCGCGGAGGTATTCTTTCATCTGGGTAATTGTGTAACTTTCGAAGTGAGTGATTGAGGCCATAAGGACGGCTTCGGCGTGACCTTTGACAATAGCATCGTAAAGGTGTTCGAGTGTGCCCGCGCCGCCTGAGGCGATTACGGGGATATTGACCGCGTCGGCAACCGCACGGGTCAATTCAATATCATAGCCCTTCTGTGTGCCATCGGCATCCATACTGGTAAGCAGGATTTCGCCCGCGCCGCGTTTTGCGCCTTCGATTGCCCAATCGACGGCGTCGATATCGGTTGCCTCCGTGCCCGCCTTGACAGTAACCTGCCAGTGTCCCGCCCTGGTTTTCGACCGGCGGGCATCAATAGCAAGAACGACGCACTGATTGCCGAATCGCTGGGCGGCCTTGGTTAGAATATCCGGATTTTTTACCGCGGCTGTATTGACGGAGCATTTCTCCGCGCCGCTTCGCAAAAGCTCATCCATCTGCTCAACAGAGTTAATGCCACCCCCTACCGTAAACGGGATGAAGACGTTCTCAGCGACCTTTTGAACAAGCTCGACGATTGTCTTGCGTGAACGAATCGTCGCGGTGATATCGAGAAAGACAAGCTCATCGGCCCCGTCCTCGCTATATCGCGCGCCAAGCTCAACCGGGTCGCCGGCATCCCGAAGATTCAAAAAATGCACACCCTTTACCACTCGGCCATCTTTAACATCAAGACAGGGGATTATTCTTCTGGTCAGCATCAGGCATTACTCCCATTGGCAATCCGGGCAAAGTTGCGCAGCACCTGCAGGCCCTGCTGGCCGCTTTTTTCGGGGTGGAATTGCGTACCATAAATATTGCCCTTCTGGATGGACGCAGGCAGCTTGAAACCATAGTCGGTATAGGCAACTTTGGCGGTTTTATCGGTAACGTTGGCACAGAAAGAATGGGCAAAATAAAAGTGCTTTTCGCCTCCTAACCCGGCAAATAACGCCATATCGTTAGGCAATACAACCTTGTTCCAGCCCATGTGCGGTATTACCCGGCCCGGCGGTATGGCAACAACGTCACCCGATACCAGGCCCAAGCCATTGTGTGTGCCGAATTCGCAGCTTTTGTCAAAAAGCATCTGGAAACCCACGCAGATACCGAGCAGGGGCTTACCCGCCAGAGCGAGGTCTTTGATTACCGAATCGAGCGAGCCGAGGGCGTTTACCGCAAACCCAAAGGCGGCTACCCCCGGCAGGACCAGGGCGGAAGCGGACTTAATCTTCCTGCGGTCGCAGCTTAACTCGACCGGGCAACCCAGGTGGTCAAAGGCATTGCAAACGCTTTTTACATTCCCAACGTTATAATCGATAACTACAAGCATATTCTGAATCAAACTCCATGTTCAATCGAACTTCAGCCGGTGAATCGAGTATTATAGTTTAGCAAATTTAAATTGCCAGTCGAATACAATCGCCTTACAATGGAGTTCAGTAAAACTGATACCGGTATAATGTGCTTCGCCTGCGGTTTCAGTTCAGTGATAATGTAACCCATTGCCCGGAAAGACAGTTGAATTACATTCGAGGGAACAGGAATGTGCGGCATAGTGGCATATTTGGGTCAAAAGACAGCTCAGCCAATCCTTATTGAGGGACTGAAACGCCTCGAATACCGCGGTTACGACTCGGCAGGCGTGGCCCTGATGAGCAACGGCGTTATTAAGATCAAAAAGACAAGCGGCAGGATAGCCGCCCTTGAGGCAATTCTCGACAAGCCCCAGGCAAACGAAACGCTTGGTCTTGGGCATACCCGCTGGGCGACTCACGGCGTCCCTAACCAAATAAACGCCCATCCCCACGCGGATTACACCGGCAAAATAGCCGTTGTTCACAACGGCATCATCGAAAACTACTCGACGCTGAAAACCTGGCTTCAAAACGAGGGTGTAACCTTCGTCAGCGATACCGATACCGAAGTGATAGCGAATCTGATTGGGTATTTTTACGAAAAATGCGACGCGGGCGAGCGGACGCGCAAACCCCAGGGCCAGAACAGGTTCGAGTGGGCGGTCCAGCGGGCATTACAGGAAGTGCACGGAACTTATGGGCTTGGAATCCTGTGCGCGGACTGCCCCGATATGTTCATTGGCGCCAAAAAGGGAAGCCCGCTGATTTTAGGGGTAAGCGAAGGCGAGTATATCCTGGCATCCGACGCGGCGGCGATTATTGAGCACACAGCGAAGGCAATTTACCTTTCGGACAACGAAATGGTAATCGTTACAGCGGACGGGTTCCATACCAAGACCATTGATAACATTGCGGTAACCAAGTCGCTTGAGAACATTGAATTTTCGCTCGAGCAAATCGAGCTTGGCAGCTTCAAACACCACATGCTCAAGGAAATTTTCGAGCAGCCCAAGGCATTGACCACCTGTATGGGCGGCAGGATTGACCCCCAAAACGACAGAATACACTTAGGCGGCGTCAATGATTACCTGCGGGCGATGACGCACATAAAACGGCTGATTATTACCGCCTGCGGAACGGCGTTTCACGCCGGGCTGGTCGGCGAATTCCTCTTTGAGCAACTTGCGAGAATCATCACCGAGACCGAATACGCCAGCGAATTTCGCTATCGCAATCCAATCATAGAAGACGGCACAACCGTCATCGCGATAAGCCAGTCGGGTGAGACGGCGGATACGCTTGCCGCCGTCGAACAGGCAAAAGAACGCGGCGCAACGGTTCTCGGAATAGTTAACGTCGTCGGCTCATCGATCGCCCGCGCAACCGACGCCGGGGTATATCTGCACGCTGGTCCGGAAATCGGTGTGGCGAGCACCAAGGCATTTACTGCCCAGGTAGCCGTGCTGACGATGCTGGCAATTGAACTTAGCAGAAGAAGACACGTAAGCAGCGACGAAGCGACAAAATACATCAAAGAGCTGGCCAAAATACCGGATAAAATCTCACAAATCCTTAAGCAGTCGGAACACATCCGGACTATTGCCCAGGCAAACATCAATCAGAACAACTGGCTGTTCCTTGGCCGGGGCATCAATTACCCCGTCGCGCTGGAAGGCGCGCTGAAGCTCAAGGAGATAAGCTATATTCACGCCGAGGGATTGCCCGCTGCGGAGATGAAACACGGCCCCATCGCCCTGATTGTCGATGGTATGCCCGCCGTATTCATCGCAACTTCAGGTCCTCAATACGACAAAATCATAGGCAACATCTGCGAGGTACGGGCAAGAAAAGGCAAAACCATTATCGTCGCCACCGAAGGCAACGACCACATTAAACAGTATGCCGATTACCTGATAACCGTTCCCGATGCGCCGGAATTGCTGCAGCCGATGCTCACCGTCATACCGCTTCAGTTGATGGCATATCACGCAGCCGTCCTTCGCGGCCACGACGTCGATAAGCCACGCAACCTGGCCAAGAGCGTCACGGTTGAGTAACATGCAAAAGGTGGGATACTTGATACTCGATGCTCGATACTCGAAATCGAGTATCAAGAAAAACGGCTTCACCATCGTCGAGTTGCTCGTCGTCATTGCAATCATCGCCGCGATAACGGCGATACTTCTGCCGGGGCTGGGGAAGGCGAGGGCAATGGCAAGGCGAGTGAGTTGCGGCTCCAATCTGCATCAAATCGACCTCGCGATGCATTCGTACCTCAACTCAAACGATGACAAATACCCTTGCGCCCAGGACCCCCTGCCTAAAAAGCAGCCGACAGACCCCAATATCTGGCTTTGGATGGGACGAGGGTGGAAAGGATTTATCGCACCTCACCTCGGAGAAAATATCAACGCCAAAAACCCTTCGGTTCTTCTTTGCCCGTCGGATAAAATTGCCCCCGTAAAGTGGGAATCTACCAGTTACTCCTATTCGCTGGCGTTTTATCACAGCCCGGAAGATATCGATAGTTTGAACAGTGCTTATAGCGACCTTACCATGTTACGGCCCGTGGCACAAAAATCCGTGAACGTCGCCAAGCCCGCAGGGAAAATACTTATCGGCGAATGGCTAAGCAATCATCGCGTCGAGGAGATGGATTCCGGTTGGTGGTGCTGGATGGGCAGCCGAAACTTTCTGTTTGCTGACGGCCACGTCCGCTTTCTCGATTCCAACGACATTAATCCGGCCCGCGACGGCTTCCCAAACCCGAACCTTACAATCCACGGCATCCGCGGTATCGACTGGCCTCGATAGTTATCGACTACGGCTTTCCATCTCAAATCGCCGATACTAAACAACAAAGGGACTGTCTGTCCCGCCGGCTGATACGAGGTGTAAAAATGATGGAAATAACGACACAAAACAGGTTGCTCATAATACTGGTTCTTATAGTATCGCTGGTCGGCTGTAAAGATGATGGAAAGCGAAAAGCTCTTGCCGAGGCGGCCCAAGCAAGAGCCGAAGCTGTCAAGCTCAAGGCCGAGACAGTCCAGTTGAAGAGCGAGGTCAGCTACCTTAATGAAAAGCTTGCCGCCGCAAACCTGGCGAAAGACAACCTTCAGATACAGTTAGGCCAGTTGATTGAAGACAGCAATGCAACGACGACCGATGCAGAGGACATTCAGCAGGAAAACACCAAACTCAAGACGCTATTGGCCGAGCAGATAAAAAAAACCGGCGAACTGGAAAAGCAGGTTGAAACGCTCAAGGCGGTAATTAACGCGTTTCAAGCCAGAATGGAGCAGCAAAAAGTCGCAGAACAACCGAAGGTAACGGAGCAGACCAAAACCGACAAGTAAGGATCGTTTTTTCAGCGGCCGTTCAGTTTGCCGTCAATGTAATTGACTATCGAATCGACGGTGAACAGGTCGCCCAACTTATTTATGTCCGGGTCGTTCTGGAAAACAGATATATCTGTGTGAGGCATCTTCTCTCTTAACTCCGCAAGGCCTTTGGCGGTTAATTTGCCGTTGCTGACCAGCTCATGATTATTCATCAGCGTCTCGGCAGGGAAAAGCTCCTCTCGCGGAATCTTAATATCGAAGGCCTTTTCCAGCCGAAATACTATATCCAAGAAGTCGATGCTCTCCGCCCCCAAATCGCCCATCAGCGTCGCCTTGCCTGTTACTTCCTCCTCATCAACGCCCAGCGCATCAACCAGCACCTCCCGCACCTGCTCAAAAACCTGCTCTCTTGTGGCTGTCATATATCTTCCCCTTTTGGGCCTCGACGGTATCCCCTGCCGAATCAACCAAGCCGATAAATTACTCTATTCATCCGCTATACACAACCCCCCGCCCAACTTTCTCTACCAATGGATTACACGGTTAGGTTAGAATGTTTAAGCGATGAAAATGCTGCGAAAAATTTGGCCCGCTTTGGTGATGCTCGGGTTTATTGTTGTCTTCTTTAGAGAAAACATATTCCCCGCCCACGGGAACTTCATTGGGGGTATCGACATTGCCCAGTATTTCCTCTGGCACGCCCAATTCATCAAGGAGCAACTCCTGTCAGGAAGTGTCCCGCTTTGGAACCCTTATTATTACAGCGGGCATCCGTTCATAGCCAACCCTCAGACGTTTGTTTTTTATCCCGCCACGCTGTTGTTCGCGGCATTACCTTTGCCCTGGGCATTCAATATCGACACACTTTTGCATATTTATTTAGCGGCAGCGGGAATGTATTGTTTCGTATTGCTCATCACAGAATCCAGAAGCTCCGGCCTAGCTTCGGCGGTTGTTTACAGTTTAAGCGGCTACTTTATGAACATGATTTATGCCGGCCACCTGACAATGATTCACACGGCCGCTTTGCTGCCCTGGATTTTTTATCTTTTTGAAAAGGGGTATAAAACAGGCCAAACTCGCTTTTTTCTTATTACAGGTCTGGTGTTCGGCCTGCAGATTCTGAGCGGTGAGCCGCAAAACAATTATTATACGGCCCTGTTTCTCGCAGTTTATGCTCTTATCAGATACGTTTCCACTCCTCAACCGGGAAGACCAAAGCCCTTTTATCGGCCGGTGGTATTTTTAGTTTTAATTCTGCTTGTGGCATTTGGAATCAGCGCGGTGCAGGTATTGCCTTCTCTGGAGTTTATGTCTCTCAGTGACAGGGCTGAAAAAACATACCAATTCGCCACCGCTTACTCATTTCCTCCTCAGAATTCATTTACGTTCCTCGCGCCCGCGGTTAATAATTCTTCGTTAAAACAAGACGTGGAATATGCCGGCTATCTTGGTATTTTGGCTATTATTCTTGCTGGAATCGGAGCATGCTTTTCCAGACATTCTCAGCATACATGGTGCTTCAGGATTATGGCCTTAATCGCAGTTACGATTATGCTTGGCAAGTATACCCCCCTGTATTATTTGTATTATCAATTCCTCCCAGGAATCGCTACTTTTCGTATTCCCGTCCGATGTATGGTCATTTTTGTCTTCTCGATGGCAGTGCTCGCTGGTTTCGGCACTGGGCATCTATGCCAGACATCGGTTTCAAAAAAACTCCAAACATCGGCAATCGCGTTATGGGCGGTTCTGTTCATGTGTTTATTTGCAGGGGCAGAGTATTTTGGGGTTCCGCTGATTTCAAAAGAAATGTTTTGGGCTGTCGTTTTTTTCATCGCCTCATTTATTATCTTGATTTTTAACCGGTTTGTGAAAAACAAATCCGCTGTCGCCGGCCTGATAATCACGGTCCTGTTTGCCGACCTCTATCTGGCTTATCATCCGCAGATACCGGTCATAAATCAGGACGAGGTGTTTGAAAAACAACCGTTTGAATACCAATTTCAGAAAGACCGCGGTCTTTACAGGGTCGCATCGCCGCTTGACGCATTAGTCGGAATTAATTTTCATTATTACGGCATCAACGCTTACACGCCCCTGGCGTTAGAAAGTTATTTCAGATTGATGCACGAAACGGCTAATGTGCCTGTATTAAACGAAACAAGGCATTCTCTTAATCCGCAGATGTTCCACAGGAATTCGGTGTTCAGTTCAAAGATACTGAACATTAAATACGCTTTCATCAAGGACGAAAATGAATTTGAGCTGATAACAGCGAAACAGGTGATGCCGCGAGCGACCCTGGTAAGCAACGCTCTATTTCTGCCCCGGCTCGAAGACCATTTGCAGTATATCAAGCGACACGATTTTGACCCTCAAAAACAGGTGCTGCTCGAAGCAGTCCCGCCTGAAAATGTGCCGCCAAATCCGAAAGGGACAGAGGCGCCACCAGACGGGAATAACGTAACGATTACCAAGTATCAGCCGAACAGGATTGAGGTTGATTGCGCTTCGGACAGCGACACCTATCTGGTCTTGAGCGAGCTTTTCTATCCGGACTGGCAGGCATACATAGACGGCAAGAAGGTGCAAATCCTGCGGGCCGATTATCTGCTGCGGGCGGTTCCCCTGCCGGCGGGTAGGCATAACGTGGTTTTCGTTTACAGGCCGGCGAGCTTCCTGATTGGTGCAGCGATAACGATATTCACTCTTTCGCTTTTGGGGGCAATCTCTCTCCTGCTCTATTTTCGCTCACTTGGCAAGCAAAAATCGGGGTGACTGGATTCGAACCAGCGGCCTCTTGGTCCCAAACCAAGTGCTCTAGCCAAGCTGAGCTACACCCCGCATAACGGTCAAATTTAACCGTGAAGGTGCATTTTACACACAGCCACAGGATATTGCAACAAAAACGAAACTTAACGAGGACAGAAGACGGAGGACAGAAAACATAAAACCGAGGAAAATCAGCGTTGCCAAACACAATGCGAGGTGTTATAATTTCACGTTTCAAAAGTCGTTTTGGCGTATAGATGTGAATAGCTGTGTTTTTTTTCGCAAAGGAGTATGTTAGATGTCAAGAGAATGTCATTATACCGGCAAACGCACGTCGTTTGGCAATAAGATTACCCGGCGAGGCAAAGCCAAGTACCTGGGCGGCGTTGGTCGTAAGATTACCGGTATCACCAGACGCAAGTTCAAGCCGAACATCCAGAAAGTTCATGCGATTGTCGATGGCAAGGTGACCCGTGTGAGGGTATCGGTTAAGGCGATAAAAATGGGGCTTGTTCAGAAACGGCTGAAACGCAACTACAAAAAACCCGCCGAGAAAACGGCCAGTTGACGGGAGTAGTTTGACTGGAGAATCTTTCTGAGCGAGGCGGGATGCGCCTCGCTCTTTTTATTTCGTTTGGGCGGTATGGATAAAAAAATAGACAAATCACAGGTGAAAAAGGTCGCCAAATTAGCCCGGCTGGAGTTGAGCGAAGCGGAGATAGAGGAGTTCGCCGGACAGCTGAACGCCATCATCGATTACGTTGAGAGAATGAATAAGCTGAACACCGAAGGCGTTGAGCCGATGGCGCACTGCCTGCCGGTAAGCAATGTTTTCCGCGACGACATCATAAAAGAATCTCTGGGGACGGAAAAAACACTCGCCAACGCGCCACAAAGCGATGGGCCGTTTTTCAAGGTGCCGAAGATACTGGAAGAATCGTAACCATTTATGATTTCTGATTTATGATTGAAAAATGAGGACACAATATGAAAACAGGAAAGTTTGCGCGAGGTTTGATGTGTTTGGGGTTAATGGTTTGTGTTGGGTGCGGAACGACAATGGGTGCAAAATCAGAAAAAGCCGGGGAGCAGAATAAGCAAATGCTCAACAAAAAAATTACGAAAGTCGCAGATTGCAATTATCTCCTGTATTTGCCTGCCGACTACGGTAAGAGTAAAAACAAATGGCCTTTGATAATGTTTTTGCATGGCGCGGGCGAGCGAGGAAACAACCTGGAGGTTGTCAAAAAGCACGGCCCGCCCAAGATGATTGCACATGGCAAAAGTTTTGATTTTATTGTCGTTTCACCTCAGTGCCCAATTGACTTATGGTGGCCTGAGCAGACCGACCTGCTAATAACGCTGCTCGATGAAATTGAGGCGAAATACCGTGTCGATACCGACAGGGTTTACCTGACCGGCCTGAGCATGGGCGGATTCGGAACGTGGATGCTGGCAGAAAAATATCCTAACCGATTCGCGGCCATTGCGCCGATATGCGGCGGCAGCGAACAATATGCCGCCTACAAGCTTAGGCGGGTTCCCGTCTGGGCATTTCACGGCGCAAAAGATCCTACAGTACCATTGGCAAGGTCGCAGGATATGGTAAATGCCGTCAAAAAGGCGGGCGGAGACGCAAAGCTGACGGTGTATCCTGAAGCCGAGCACGACTCGTGGACGGAAACCTACAATAATCCGGAACTTTACCAGTGGTTTTTGTCACACAAGATAAGCGACAGGCAAAAATAACGGATTCGCGATGGACCAACTAAGCGCGAAACAATTGCGGGACAAGATTGCAGCCCACCGGACAAGCAGCGTCGAGGTGACTAAGGCGGTCTTTGCGCGTATAGCGAAGATAGAGCCGATTGTCGGGGCGTATATAAGCACATTCGAAGAGCAGGCGATTGCCCGTGCAGCCGAGATTGACAAGCGTATCGCCGGCGGCGAAAAACTGGGACAACTTGCCGGCGTGCCGGTCGCGGTAAAGGATAATATGTGCACGACGTTTGGAACAACGACGTGCGCATCGAAGATATTAGCGAATTTCCACGCACCATATAACGCGACTGTGGTTGAAAAATTATTAGCAGCAGATGCCGTGATAATCGGCAAAACAAACCTCGACGAATTCGCGATGGGTTCGAGCACCGAAAATTCGGGGCTGAAGCAAACCGTAAACCCGTGGGATACAAAGCGTGTGCCAGGAGGCAGCAGCGGTGGTTCAACCGCGGCAGTTGCGGCTGGATTATGTTACGCTGCACTTGGTTCGGATACGGGCGGTTCGATAAGGCAGCCGGCAAGCTTGTGCGGCGTAGTAGGATTGAAACCAACATACGGACGAGTATCACGATATGGCCTTGTCGCTTATGGTTCGAGTTTGGACCAGATTGGGCCAATTACGCAGACAGTCGAGGATTGCGCCCTGATGCTGAACATCATAGCCGGTCACGACACTGCTGACAGCACAAGCGTCGATGAAAAAATCGCGCCAGTGGTTGATTATCTTGCTAAATTGGATGAGCCGGTGAAAGGATTAAAAATTGGTATCGCGTCAAGTTTCAACGCCGGGGCCGATGAGCAGGTGCGAAAAGCAATCGACGAAGCTATAAAAACATATCGGAACCTCGATGCAACAATAGTCGAGATTGATATGCCCCACCTGGACTACGCGATAGCGGCTTACTATATGGTCGCGACTGCGGAGGCATCGAGCAATTTGGCGAGATACGATGGCGTGCATTACGGGCACAGAACGCGAGAGCCAAATGATTACGTCGAGGTTTATACAAAATCCCGCGCCGAGGGCTTCGGCAAAGAAGTCAAACGCAGGATAATGTTAGGTACATACGCGCTATCGAGCGGCTACTACGACGCATATTATTTGAAAGCCCTGAAGGTGCGAAACCTGATACGCGGGGATTTTGTGCGGGCGTTCGAAAAATGTGATTGCATTATGATGCCCGTCGCACCCACTACCGCATTCAAGATAGGCGAAAAAGTCGATGACCCGCTGAAAATGTACCTGTCGGACATTTACACAATCGCGGCCAATTTAGCGGGTATCCCGGGCATAAGCATCCCCTGCGGCTTCGACGACAAGCAATTGCCAATTGGCCTGCAAATACTGTCGCCGGCGTTCAGTGAGGAAAAATTGCTGCGAATCGCGCGAATGTATGAGAGACAAACCAACTGGCACAAAAAGAGGCCATTGATTTGAGTAATGTTGATTACAAAGTTTTGGTTGGGCTCGAGATTCACGTGCAGCTTTACACGCGGACGAAGATGTTCTGCGGCTGCGAACTCGCCTTCGGCGCAGAGCCGAACAGCAGGGTCTGCCCCGTGTGTCTCGGTATGCCCGGGTCGCTGCCGGTTATGAATAAGCAGGCGGTGGAATTTTCAATGCTGGCGGGGCTTGCACTTAATTGTCAGATTCCGTCCTTCACCAAATGGGACCGCAAAGGATACTACTACCCCGATTTGCCGAAAAATTACCAGATAAGCCAGTATGATTTGCCGCTGGCGTTAAACGGCTATATCGAAATACCGGCCAAAAACGGGTCGTTCAAAAAAATCAGGATAAGACGGGCACATCTGGAAGAGGACGCGGGCAAAAATCTGCATACGGCTGGAAACTTCTCGCAGGTGGATTTGAACCGCGCGGGAACCCCCCTGCTGGAGATTGTTACCGAGCCGGATATGAACAATGCAGCCGAAGTGCGGGCGCTCGCCGAAGAATTACAGCGGATAGTCAGATACTTAGGCGTATCGGAAGCGGATATGCAAAAAGGACATATGCGTTTCGAGCCGAACGTGAACCTCGTCATCACCCGTGCAGGCCAGCAATTCAAAACGCCAATCGTCGAAGTAAAGAATCTCAACAGCTTCAGGGCGCTGGAAAACAGCATCGACTATGAAATCGGCAGACAACTCGACCGGTTCCTTGAAACCGGCGAAACAATGGAGATGGGCAACAAGAGCACACGCGGCTGGGACGACGCAAAGGAAGTTACCGTCCTGCAAAGAGAAAAAGAAGAGGCACACGATTATCGTTACTTCCCCGACCCGGATTTAGTGCCTGTGCAGGTAAACGAGCAATGGCTTAATGAAATCAAATCCCGGCTGTGCGAGTTGCCTTCGAAAAAGCGGCTGCGATACATAAAGGAATACGGCCTGAGCGACTACGACGCGGGCGTGCTGACTAATGACCGGCCGGTCGCCAATTTCTTCGAAGAGGCCGTTAAAGCAGGTGGCGAACCGAAAAGGGTTTGCAATCTCCTAACACAGGTTGGCCTCAAACTTGCAAATGCTCGCGGATGTGCAATCACAGAACTTGGCCCTAAGCCAGACGATATTGCCCAGCTTGCCAAAATGGCACAAACAGGTGAAATCGGCGCAACAGCCGCAAATACCATTTTGGAGGAAATGGTAAAAACAGGCAAAGCTCCGCAAAAACTTGCCAAAAAACTGAACCTGATTCAAAAAAGCGACGCGGGTGAACTTGAGGCCATCGTTGACGAGGTGCTCAAGAGCAACCCGCAGGCGGTCGCCGATTTCAAGGAAGGCGGCAAAAAAAGCGGCAAGGCAAAGGGCTTCCTGCTTGGCCAGGTGATGCAAAAAACAAAAGGCAGGGCAAATCCCAAAGTTGCGGCGGAAATCCTCGATAAGAAACTTGCCTGAGAAAGCAGTATAATTAAGTATTTACAATCGAAGATTCGCTATTTACCACCAGACAGCAAATTACTCATATAAAGCAGGAGTTTTTTTAGATTTATCCGTATTTTGCTGGACATTACCCACCTTCGGACTATAATTCTACCTGATACCGGGAGAAAATATGGCGGGTAGTGCGTGTAATTTCGGCGCGCTCGTCCGGCGTGCGGCAAATAAGGGAGGAACCAAGGGGGGATTAATTTTCCGCAAAACCAGACAAACCCGTGATTTGATTTTATTTGTGCGCAAATTATAGACGGAGATAATACTATGCCCAGGTCAGGAAAAAACAACGAGCGCACAGAACAAGTCCCCCGGGGCAGGAAAAAGCTAACCAAAATAGAGCCGCTTCGTCCGCAGGCAGAGCATCCTGACAAACTTTACAACGATTTGGCGAAGTTTCTCTCGGAGAATCCTTATCCTGTTTTACGGATTCACAGAGACGGAACTGTGCTTTACGCCAATAAGGCAAGCGAAGAGCTTTTGAAGGCCAAAAATAGCGCCGTTGGTAAGCCGGCGCCCCAGGAATGGCATCGGCTGGCAAAAGAGGCTCTTGCCTCGGGGCGTATAGGAAGAGAAGAAGTGAAGGATGACGGGCATGTTTTCACGCTTCGGGCGGTGCCTATTACCGGAAGCGACTATGTAAATTTTTATGGCGTGGACATCACCGAACGAAAGAAAGCAGAGGAATCGCTGCGGGAGAGCGAAACGCGATTCAGAGAGTTGTTTAACAATATGAGCAGCGGTGTAGCAATATACGAAGCAGTTGACGACGGCTCAGATTTTGTTTTCAGGGATTTCAATGCGGCAGGGCAAAGAATAGATAAAACCAGAAGAGAAGACGCTGTAAGTAAACGAGTTACACAAGTGTTCCCCGGTATTAAGGCAATGGGTCTGTTGGATGTCTTCCGGCAAGTATGGCAAACCGGAAAGGCCGAGCGGCACCCAACAACCCTTTACAAAGACAGCCGAATTGAGGGATGGCGAGAAAATTATGTATATAAACTGCCGAGCGGCGAAATAGTATCGGTTTATGACGACGTGACTAAGCGCCAACTGGCACAGGAATACCTGCAGGAAGAACGCAATCTCCTGCGAACGCTTATCGACCACATACCTGACAAGGTGTATGTAAAAGACAGAGGCAGTCGCTTTATCGCCTGCAACAAATCGACCATTGCATCCGAGGGCGTAAAGAGAGAAGAAGAACTTATCGGCAAAACAGATTTTGATTTATATGAACAGGCCCTGGCGCAACAGTTTTTTGACAAAGAGCAGGAATTGATGCGAACTGGTCGGCCGATTATTAACTGTGAAATCCAGGCCTCAGATTCAGATGGCAGCGTTCGCAGTATACTGGTGACAAAGGTGCCTCTGCGGGACCACAGCGGTAATATCGTGGGTATGGTCGGAATCAATCGGGACATCACCGAACGCAAGCAGGCGGAGCACAAGCTCCTTGAGCATCAGAACCATCTCAAGCAACTGGCGACACGATTAACTCTGACCGAGGAGCGGGAGCGCAGACACATAGCAAGCGAAATTCACGATGAGATAAGCCAGACACTTGCCATGGTAAAAATCAAACTCGATACCCTGCGAAATTCGCCGCCATCCGAAGCGTCGGCTGCCGAGATTAAGGAAATAAGCTCTTCTGTAGAGAACGTGATTCAGAAAACAAGAACATTAACTTTCGAGCTTGGCAACCCCCTACTTTATGTGCTGGGTCTCGAGGCCGCGGTCGCGGAATGGCTCAGCGAACAGGTGCAGAAAAGACACGGCATCGCCACCGAGTTTCAGGACGACGGCAAAGCCAAACCCTTAGACGACGATGTTAAGATGATGCTTTTCAGGAATATCCGCGAGCTGCGTATCAATTGCATTAAACACGCCAACGCCGGCAAAGTCAGGGTCAACATTCGCAGAATCGACGACTCGATAGAAGTTGTCGTTGAGGACAACGGCGTCGGCTTTGACCCGGCAGAAGTCAGGTTAACGGTAGGCAAAAAATCGAAATTCGGGCTGTTCAGTATCCGCGAGAGCTTGGAGAATTTGGGCGGACATTTTATAATTGAGTCAAAACCAGGCGCCGGCTGCAAAGCCATAATGACGGCGCCGCTTAAAGACCAAAGTCATAAAAAGGAGGTGTAACCATGCCCACGAGAGTTTTGCTGGTTGACGACCACGCGATTATTCGCCAGGGATTGTCCTCGTTGCTGGAGAAAGAGTCGGATATCGAGGTAGTTGGAAGCGTCGAGAACGGACGAGAGGCAGTGGATATCGCTCGTGAACTGGCGCCGGACCTTGTGATTATGGATATCAGTATGCCAAACCTCAACGGCATTGACGCCACGCGCAAGATAATCGGGGAAATGGGCAACGTAAAGGTTATCGCGCTATCCATACACTCCAGCCAGCATTTCGTGGCGGAAATGCTCAAGGCAGGCGCCTCGGGCTACATATTGAAAGAGTGCTTGTTTGATGAATTGGTTGAGGCCATAAAGACCGTATTAAACGGGGGGACTTATCTAAGCCCGAAGATAACAGGAGTTGTTATCGATGACTATGTCAAACGCCTCTCGACGCAATACCAGCCCGAAGGACCTGTCCTGACTGAGCGAGAACGAGAGGTTCTTCAGTTTTTATCCGAAGGCAAGAGCACCAAGCAAATCGCCGCGCAGCTCCACGTCAGTGCCAAGACCATCGAATCGAACCGGCGAAACATTATGGACAAACTCGGTATCAACAGCGTGGCGGAGCTTACCAAATATGCCGTCCGCGAGGGATTGACGCCCCTGGAATCATAGGCCGAACAAAAAACGCTGAGAATCCACCGCCCTTCAGCTTTATCGCTGCACAGTGCCATTTCCTGACACCGCTTTGGCCTATATTCCTACCGGATATTTAGGATTTGCGAAGTCGCTTTTCGGGAATTGCCTGCCTGGCTTGGGTAGCCGTCCGACCGATAACACCATCAGTTAAAAGCCCCGATGGCCTGCCTGGGGGGTAAGGACAGGGCTTGGCTGTTGTTGGGAAGCCGGTCAGGGCCGACTGGTCGTTGTCTCGCCGAGGATGGCATTTTAAGTTAGCCGCCTGTGAATCTAACACGGCGGCTTTTTTATGCGCAATAAAAACCTGTGAATGGCACTGTTACGTTTAACCTGTCTTGTTTGAATCGCAGGCCTGTTCCTTGTTTTTCTGAAACACTTTGCTCTCGGTACCCGCCAGCAGACGCACAATGTTGTCCCTGTGGCGAACAATAACAAGAACAGGAATAACCATAGCAACTATAAGCAAGGGCCACAACTCCGAAAAACGCCAGCCGGGTATCAGGGCTATCGCCGCGACCAGAATCACGGGAAAAGCAAACGCCGCGGCAAGTGAAGCAAGTGATACATATCGCCAAATAATAACAACGACAACCCATACCACGAGGGTAACGCCCGCGCAAATCGTGTAATACGGCCACAAACCAAGCGCAACGCCGAAACTCGTCGCGACGCCTTTGCCGCCCTTGAACCTCAAATAAACGGGGAATACGTGACCAATTATGGCCGCACAACCCACAGCCAGCTGGGCCAGCAAACCACTTGTCCCCGCAAGGCAATCGAGCCATATTCCCGCCGCCAATGTAGGCAACAATCCCTTGGCCAAATCCAGGATAAAACACACATACGCCCATCGTTTGCCCAATGCGCGGGAAAGGTTTGTCGCGCCGATATTCCCGGAGCCGACTTTGCGCAGGTCAATCCCGTGAGCAGCGGCGATTAGCATCCCGAAGGGAACCGAGCCAAGTAAATACGCACCAATTAAAAATTCGGTCAATCTCATCGCCGCCCCCGTTTCGCCAGTATATCATCGTAAACCGCTTTCAGTTGCTGCGCAACCCTGGCGACAGAGACATTCCGGCGAAGATTGTCGCTGATAATCGCGCTCGCCGCCCGATTAAGATTATCACGATTAGTGAAGTATCCGATTGCCTCACTTAGCGCGGTAATATCGCGCGGGTCATCGATTGCTTTGCCGTGCCTGTTATCCACAAACAAGTCGATTGCCCCGTTAAATTTCGTGGTTATGACGGGTTTGCCCGCGGCCAGGGCCTCAAGAATGAACCGAGAGCAGGGGTCATCGAACGTGGGCAAAACAGCGACATCAGTCGCCGCAATCAATTCCTGCACGTTACTGATATCCCCAAGAAAGATGATTTTTTCTTCGACGCCCAGTTTTACAGCCAACCGGCGGTGTGCCCTCGGATTTCCCCGGCCGGCAACGACCAACCTCGCTGACGTATGATTATCTGTTTTTTGAAGCTTGCCAATCGCCTCCACTAAGCAATCAAGACCTTTACGCTGAAAATCATGACCGACAAAAAGAAACAGAACTGCACCGTCCGCTTCCTTCCGGCCAAGTTGAGCGAGCAAATTATTCCGTACTGAATTGACGCGGGACTTCTCTATCTGTCCGGCCGGCTTGATGCCGTTTGGTATGACCACCATCCGATTTTCAGGGATATGGTAGTGGGTCCTGAACTGCTCCGCCACGTAATTTGAAATCGCGATAACCAATGGGCCAGTTTGTCCTTCGGAAAGTCGCCGCTCGGCGCCGAACCAGGCGGTCCTGCGAAAATTCAGAAAGGCGGTACTCCTTTTCAACGCCTGAAAAACGGGGCAGCGATACGTCGCGGCTTTACGAACTATTGACTCTGCAAAAGTGCCGCTTCTCGGCTGATAGATATCGGCAAAATCAAATGGCAGAACGCTGTGAAGAATATCGTAATGGGTCTGTTCCGTGTGTTTTTTCAGTGCCCGGGCAAAGACCTGATAGCTCGTCCTCTTGCCGCCTGCATTTGCGCACAGGATATGCACGTTTTGGGCTGTTACCGCCCCTTTGGCGGCAAGAATATGAGTATCATAGCCGATTGCCCCTATGGCCTCAGCCAATTCACTAACCGAGCGCTCAGCTCCGCCCAGGGCAACATCCGCCCGCTCAATTATGATTGCGACCTTCGTTTTCATCTTGTCGGTATTATAGCCCGCCTAAGTTGCGAAAGGAACTGCCCTGCCGTGCTTTGTGTCGTGTCTGGCCATACGCATTGCCTTACTGTTGATTCGCCTGGCAAAGTTCTTGTCGCCGGCGCTCAGTTTTTCCCGGCCAAGATACGCCCGAAGGAATCGCAGCCGGTCCGTTTTTGAAAAATATTTAGCTGGAGCTGAATAATGCAGTTGAGCGATATCCTTGATACGGTATATATCGCCAAATATCGCCGGTTTAAACACCCTTGCCAAATCTATCAGGTAAAATCGACCATCCGGAACCCTGAATATGTGGCACAGGTAAAGGTCGCGGTGGCGATAGCCGGTGTCGTGAAATTTCCTTATAAATGACGCCAACTGCCTAATGAACTGCCGGCACAAAACCAGATTTTCCTTCGCTGCTGACTCATTGAAAAACCCGGGCAAACTCCGCTCCAGTGATTGTCCTTCCCGTATTTCCTCGATAGCCGCGAAACTGCGTCTCTCGAAAAAACCACCCCATAGTTGTCCCCACGCCGTTATCTTCGGCGTGTTTATTCCCATCGCGGCCAGTTTTTGCGCCGCCTCAACCTCCGCCAAAGCGCAACTGACTCGCTTTTTCGCGGATAACCAGTTTTTCAACTGGGTCATTATCGGCGGATTGTCATATCTTTTAAGAAAAACCGTAGCGGCAGGCGACTCAATCTTAAACTCGATTCTACTCCGATACGAAGCGAGATTTTCCTTTGCAAGATTTTTCCCCGCCCCAAACGCGAACACCGCTTCGATTGACGCAAGGCCAAGCCGTTCAAAGCCGGTTTTATATGCCGGGTCGATGAAAAACTCCGTCATATCCCGCCCCGCTTCCCGAAACCACCCGCATCCAAAGCTTTTGCCGACGCCTTGCAGACCATTTCGATGGTTATCGCCTCCATACAAAAATGCGACGACTCTCTGCATACGGGCTTATCGCAGGGTGCGCAGGGAGCATCGCCTTTAAGAAAGACCTCATCGGCATAACCAGGGTCCGTCCACGCCGGGTCATTCGGGCCTACCAGCGTGATGACCTTTCGCTTTAACCCGATAGCTATATGTCTTGGCCCCGTGTCATTACAGACGACCAAATCCGCGACAGCAATAAGCGCCTTCAGTTCCCCGAGTCCGACAGGCGTATCGCCCAGGTTTATTGGCTTGTGTTTCGCGGTATCAACGATATGCTCTGCGATATGTTTTTCTTCAGCGTTAGGCGCAACCGACAGCACAACCGTCGCGTTATATTTTTCGGCCAACCAATCAGCTATCTGGGCAAACCTTTCCGCAGGCCAGCGTTTGCTTGGGCCCGCCGCGGCACCGGGGACAAGAATCACTACAGGCCCCTTCGCATTGAAAACCGCCGGCAATTTCGCTTTCAATTTCTCCGTATCTCGCGGCTCAACTGATAACTCAATGCGCCTGTCCTGCACATCAGCCCCAACTTTCGCCGCGACAGCCAAATAATAATCAACAATCGATATCGGCTCAAAATCCCCCGACGGCAACCTGAGCGGATACAATTTCTCGGTCAACAATATACCACGCCCGTCTCTGGCATAGCCGATGCGAACGGGTATCCCCGCCAGCCGGCACATCAGTGCCGAACCAAAAGAATTTTTGAACATAATCGCGTGCGTAAAATTATGCTTCTTCAGCATCCCGGCAGTGGTGAATACGCCACCCTTATTTTGTTCGAGCCACGCGTCCGTAAAACCGCAAGGCGAAAAAACCTGTCGCACAACGGGACTGCCGAAAAAAGTTATCTTTGCGGAATCGAACCGCCTGCGGATGGCCCGCAAAGCAGGCGTGCATAAAATAGCGTCTCCCATCGGGGAGGGAAGCCAGACCAGAATGTTATCCTTAGCATCTGACATTTGTTAGATTCTAATAAACAATCAAAGGGAGTGATTTCAGCGCGGCCCTGCTATCTCGGCCCGCGCATCATATAAAAAGTCAGCGCCATCAACTGCAAAAGTATGGCGAACCCTATGGAAATCAGCAGCGGGTTCGACTGTTTCGCGGGGTCCATCAAAAACCAGACGCTCACAAGCAAACACAAAAACACCAGTCCCTGGGCTACACCCGCGATAAAACGGGTCATGGAAAACTCCCCGAACATATTGGTTCGCTGCATCAGTTTAAGCTGGTCGAGGATACTGCGCAGCAGTTGCTCTCTGGTTTGCTGTCCATCCGCTTGCCGCGGGCCGGCCTGCTCCAGTTCGGCTTCCTGTTGCGGCGGCGTTATCTGTTGCTGAACAGCAGGTTGTTGCGGCTCTTCCTGACGCTGCTGAACCGGCTGCTCAAGAGGCAATGTGTTGGCCGATTCCTGGCCGGAACGGACTCGCATCTTGATAATGTTCACGACCTCTTTGAGATTTACCGCCCTGTAGTCCGGGCCCGGCTCGCCCGGCTTAATCTTCTGCTCATGCGTCCGGCCGGCAAGCATTATCGTCCTGCAGCCGGCCCTGGCTCCCGCCTCTATGTCACTGGGACTGTCGCCGACCATCCAGGATTCCGACAGGTTGATATCCATATCTTTGCTGGCCGCAAGCAGCATCCCCGGATTGGGCTTTCGCCAATCGCTGTCCCTGCGGTACTTTGGGATAACCCCGTCGATATAATACGGGCAATAATATATGCGGTCCAGTAACACGCCCTTTTCAGCCAGCAGTTGCTCAATCCGCTTGTGAATCTGCCCAAGCGCCTCTTCCGTCACAATTCCTCTGGCCACCGCGGACTGGTTCGACACTACAACAAGCTTATAGCCCATCGCTTTAAGCTCGGACAGAGGTTCAGTAACGCCCTCAAGAAGTTTCACCTGGTCGGGATTATTTATATACCCAGGGTCTTCTATAATCGTATTGTCACGGTCTAAGAATATCGCTTTGTTGGACATAATCCTCTTCGCCTATGCAAAACTTTGCTCAACGAGTTTACAGATTATGTGATAAGCAAGCTGATGAATTTCCTGGCTTCTCGCCGCCGATTCACTATCCGTACAAAAGCATATATCCGCCAGTCGTTCAATCTTGCTGTTTTTTCGGCCTGTGAAGGCGACGACCAAAGCCCCCTTGCGCCTGGCGACCTTTACGCCGGCCAGAACATTCGGCGACGACCCGCTCGTCGATATCGCCCAGAAAATGTCGCCTTTTCTCACAAGCGCCTCCGCCTGCCTGGCAAATATATTCTCATAACAACCGTCATTGGAAATTGAAGTTATTACCGAACTGTCGGTCGTCAGGGCAACAGCAGGTAACGCCTTGCGATTGGACTCGAACCTGTTTACTAATTCTGCTGCGATATGCTGGGCGTCGGCAGCGGAACCGCCGTTGCCGCAGATATACACCGTCGCGCCTTTCTTTGTCGCTTTTACTATCGCCCCGGCAATACTGGAAATCGTCTTCAGCCCCGACCCTTCCAGCTCGGTAACCATTTTCCTGTGCATCCGGATGATTTCGAATACCTGCTTTTTTGGATTTTTACTCATTTAGCCAGCCTTTGCCTCACTGATTTGGTTTTTGCGCCCTGCGACTTCATTCTTTTGATGACAAGCGTCGAGCTTTTGCCCTTCACAAGAGGAGCCAGGATTAACCTGCCGCCGTACGATTTGACAAACTCTGCGCCGACAACGCCCTTTTTCCCCCAGTCCTGCCCCTTAACCAGAACATCCGGCCTGACCTTCTTAATAAGGTTCAGCGGGGTCGGCTCATTGAATATCGTTATGTAATCCACCGTCTCAAGCGCCGCCAAAACCGCAGCCCTGTCAAGCTGATTATGAATCGGCCGGTCAGGGCCTTTGATGGCCCTGATGGAACTGTCGCTGTTTAGCCCGACGACCACCACGTCGCTATGCTCTTTGCAGAATTTCAGGTATTCGATGTGTCCCCTGTGTATGACGTCGAAACAGCCGTTGGTAAAAACGATTTTCTGGTTTCGCTTGCGGCGCCAGGCCAACTCCGCCAAAAGCGAATCAACCGACCGGATTTTGCCTTCGCCGCCGCGGTTAAGATAAGCGATTTCGGTAATCAACTCATCGATGCTGACCGTCGCTGAGCCGAATTTTTCCACCTCTATCCCGCCCGCGATATTCGACAACTGCACGGCCGTCTTGAAATCACAACCCGCCGCAAGAGTCAAAGCCAAAGTCGCCAGCACCGTGTCCCCTGCCCCCGTTACGTCATATACATTACGGGGCCTGGTCGGTATATGCTCATCGAAGCCGGGCGATTTGAGATACGCACCTTCCTTATCCAGCGTAATGATGATAGCCTCAAGTTTGAGCTTTTGCACCAATCGCCGGGCCGCCCTGGCGGCATCGCCGATGGTCTTGACCTCAAAGCCAACGCCCTTACTGGTTTCATATCTGTTAGGCGTAATAAGCGATGCGCCCGCGTATTTCGAGTAATCACTTATCGGCGATGGGTCAACCAGAACCCTTTTGTGCGCCTTCGCCGCAAGCTTAATTACCTTTTTACAAAATAAATCCGCGAGGACGCCCTTGTTATAATCCTGCAAACACACATTATTTGCCTGGCGCAACTTCCCCTCAAAAATTCTCGCCAGCCGGCCATATTGCCGTTCAGTCAACGGCTCGGTCGATTCGTCATCCATCCTGAACAACTGCTGCTGGTGTCGGTGCTGTGCCAGACCTATCAATCGCTGCTTGGTCGTCGTCGGTCTGTCCGGAACGGTCATCAGCCCCGATATATCCGCCCCTTTTTCCTTCAACAGGTCTTTTAGTTTTTTCCCGTTCGCGTCATCACCTATGACGCCCACGCACAAAGGAACCGCCCCCAGCGCGCACAAATTCGCAGCCACAAGTCCCGCCCCGCCGCAGCCATAATCGGTCCTGGTAACCTTCAGCACCGGCACAGGCGCCTCCGGGCTTATCCGCTCGGCGTCGCCATAAATATACGCGTCGAGCATAAAATCGCCCACTAACAGCACTTTCGGCGTGCCGAGTTTTGTTACGGCTTTTAGAAGATTCTCATACATAGCGGTTTTCTGCGATTAAACGGTTCTTTTCTTGGGGATTCTACCCGCAAGCGACCGTTCAATCAACTGCCTTATGCGGTCGGCCCCATCGACAAACTGCAACCTGACCGCCAGATATGCCAATTCCAAAACAGAGGAGCTGTCCGGCAAACCGATTTTGTTATAGTCCTTTTCCGTCGTAAGTATCATTTCAGCCCCTGACTGTGCCGCGTCCCGGCAAATCCCCTCTACATCGCCGGCTGTATAACTGTGATGGTCGTCGTAAACCTTCGACCCCGTTATATTCGCGCCAACCAAACCGACCGTCGCAAGAAACGCGTCCGGATTCGCTATGCCGCAAAAAACAAACGCCTTCTTGTTTTTCAATTCTTCAAGCGGAATCTGCCTCTTGCCAGACGTTGCGCAAACCGGGCTGTGAATCGTTTGAGCGACAATCATGCCGGGATTTATCCGGCTGATGGTCACCGTCAACCCCGCCAGATTATTCCTCGAAACAAGGTCACACCTGGTAATTATCGCCGCCTGCGCCCTTTTCAACGCCGAAACGGGCTCCCGCAGCAAGCCGGCAGGCAACAATCTGCCATAGCCAAATGGCAGCATCGCGTCGATAGTCACAATATCGATGTCCCTGTGAAGCCGACGATGCTGAAACCCGTCGTCCATAATCAAGACCTGTGCCCGGTGTTTTTTAACCGCCTCAATCACCCCAGCAAGCCGGTCAGGATTTACCACTACCACCGTGCCCGGACAATTTTTAGCCAACATTCCCGGCTCATCGTTCTCGCCCGTCGCCGCCTTGTATCCGCGGGTCAGTATGGCACAATTGATGTTCTCCTCGCGAAGCAAATTGCACAACCATATCACAAAAGGCGTCTTGCCCGTCCCGCCGACAGTGATATTGCCAACGCTTATAACCGGGACTGTAACCTGTGCCCTGTCCGATGTTATAAGTCCCGCAGTGGTTACAGCGTAAGATTTGGCCTGTCCCCCGTCAAACAGCCAATTTCGCAGACAAACACCCATCCCGTAAAACGCCGCGATTATATTCAATAACAATCTCGCGACCGAGGCAAACGGCCCTGAATTCTTACCGCTAATCAATTTTCTATATGCTTCCTGATTCAATTACTATACCTACCCTTATTACCGGACCTGCCCTTATTACCGGCAATTCCTGGATTTTGACTATCTCAAAGATATTAACCCAAAACTCGCTTTTTACCACAAAAAACCCGAAGCACCGGCAAATCACTATTGACACCAGAGACAAAATTTCTTAAAAATCCTTGCAATATTCAACTGGTTCTGTTCGTATATATACATGGACGCCAAGCAACGTCAAATTCATGAGCGTTTCAAGAGATAACCACCCCCCGAAGCAGTGATACTCTTTTTTTTAAGGGGAAAAAATGAAAGATAGTTTTTATACTCCTGCAGAATTAAAAAAGTTACCTTTTAAAGCCATAGGCAAAGATGTTTTAATTAGCCAGTATGCACGTATCTACAGGATGAAGGATATTGAAATCGGCTCAAACGTAAGGATTGACGACTTTTGCCTCCTCAGCGGCAGGATTAAAATAGGAAATCACGTGCATATATCAGCTTATGCGTCCCTGTGCGGAGGAGATAAAGCGATTGTGCTTGAGGATTTCGTCAATATCTCCGAAAAAGTGGTGATATTTGCGAAAACCGACGACTTTAGCGGGGCTACCCTGACAAATCCCACTATCCCGGATAAATATAAAAATGTCTTCGAGGCCGAGGTAATCCTGAAAAAACATGTTATAGTAGGCGTAGGCAGTTCCATATTGCCGGGAGTAATCCTGGGAGAAGGTTCGGTCATAGGAGCGAAAAGTTTCGTTAAAACGAGCACCGAACCCTGGAGCATATACGCAGGTTTGCCCGCTAAAAAAATAAAGGACAGAAAGAAAGACCTGCTTAAGCTCGAAAAACTGTTTTTAGAAGAATATAACAAAAGGTAATAGCCCAATACCCTTCAGGGTCAACTATTTCAAGGGGGCAAAGAACCTTCCCAGCCGGGGTTGATACTTGTCGGTTTTATCAAATGAAACAATCACTGCCTTTGCTTTTCCAACTATTGCCCTTCCTTCCATAAAACCGAAATATCGCGAATCCTTGCTGTTGTCCCGGTTGTCGCCCATCACGAAGTAGTCGCCCTGCGGCACCGTAACAGGCCCGAAGTTACGCATCGCCGGTAACGATGGGACACTCATAACCGTATGTTCATATCCGTCGAGGTCTTCTGTTGCAAACACGGCACGTTTTTTCAATCCAGACGCAAGCCCTTCAGCGCACCTGGCGTTGTTTTGGGTATAACTGAGAGGGTGGCCGTTGATGAAAAGCACGTTTGACCTCGATTCAATAGTGTCCCCCGGCAGCCCAATGACTCTCTTGACCAATCGTGTCCGGTCATCAGGAGAGAAGCAAACCACGATATCCCCTCTTTGCGGCTTGGACCATTCCGCAAGCCGATTGAACGTAAGGGGAAATCTTAAATCGTATGCGAGCTTATCCACGTATATCAAATCGCCTTCAAGTATCGTAGGGTTCATCGAACCGCTCGGCACCCAGTTCCAGTCGGCTATGCTCGATTTTAACGGTATTATCACGAAAACGATGATAGCGGCGGTCTTCCACCACTCTTTCCAGATTCTGTAGATGAATTGAAGGGCTTTGTGTCTCTTCATTTATTGTCTCCCAAGACCGATTATTCGGCCAAAAATTTTGGATTTTATACGTTCAGATTTGGAAGATGTTCGCCCGTTTTTACAGCCGAAAGGTTTTCGGGAAGGTATGCGATACTCAACCTGCTATTTTCCTTATTATCGCGTCGGCCATTTCCTGTGTGCCTACAGCCGTCGGGTCGTTGCGGTCTGCCTTCATATCGTATGTAACGTCCTTGCCCTCGGCTATTACCTCCGCCACCGCATTCTCAAGTTTATATGCCTCGGCAGTATTGCCGATGTGCCGCAGCAGCAGAACGCCGCTGAGTATCAACGCCGTCGGATTGACCTTGTTAAGCCCTTTGTATTTCGGTGCGCTGCCGTGAGTCGCCTCAAAAATTGCCGCCTTCTCGCCTATATTCGCCCCCGGCGCAACACCAAGCCCGCCTACCAGACCTGCACACAAATCGCTGAGGATATCACCATAAAGATTGGGCAACACAAGAACATCATAAAGCTCCGGCTTTTGCACCAGCTGCATACACATATTATCAACAATGCGGTCCTCAAATTCGATATCTGAATTTTTCGCCGCCACCTGCCGGCTGACCTCCAGCCAAAGCCCGTCGGTGAACTTCATAATGTTCGCCTTGTGGACGCACGTTACCTTCATCCGTCCCATCTTCCGGGCGTAGTCAAAAGCGAATTGCACTATCCGCTCCGTGCCCGCGACGGAAATTGGCTTAATGCTTATCCCGGAGTCCTGCCTGATTTGCTTTTTGTTGTGTTTATTCAGCCAGTTGATAAGCTCAGCCGTCTCGTCTTTGCCCTTCTCGAATTCGATTCCCGCGTAGAGGTCCTCAGTATTCTCCCGGACTATAACAAGGTCAATATTCGAGTATTTACTGCGAACGCCCTTGTAACTCTTGCAGGGTCTCACGCAGGCGTACAGGTCGAATAGCTGCCGCAGGTGAACGTTTATGCTGCGAAATCCCGTGCCAACGGGCGTCGTTATCGGCGCCTTCAGGGCGATAGCGTTCTTCTTTATCGATTCGAGCGTCGAATCAGGCAAAAGCGTCCCGGCTTTTGCCATCACATCCACTCCCGCCTCGCGGATTTCCCAGTTTATTTTCGCGCCCGTGGCGTCAATACATCTTTGGGCCGCATTCGCTATCTCCGGCCCGATGCCGTCGCCAGTTATCAGCGTAACATTGGTCATAATCTTATGCTCCAGAATTAATATTCCTCGATTTCGCTCGTAACGGTGAGCTTGTCGAACCGTGGAAAGGTGATGGTATCGCTCAAAAGGGCTGATGTCAATAACGACCATTGACAAGGTATGGCCAAAACTGTTATTCTGCCCGCTTATTGGACAAGCTGGGAGTGTAGCTCAGTAGGTAGAGCACCGCACTTTTAATGCGTAGGTCCTGGGTTCGAATCCCAGCACTCCCATTTGGAAAATCTGGGGACCCCGCTTCGCCCAGGGGGCTACGCAGGGCGGGCTGAAAACAGAGGACGGCTAAGCTAAAGCTGGTTCAAGAACTTCTTCTTCGTTCAACTGGGAATCCGCCAGTTCGCCGGGCTTGAACGGAAGCGGGTCAAAAAACTTTATTGCCACGCGTCGCAGGCCGGTGTTTAGATGTTCCACCCGGCAAACCTGACCGGAACGAACGAAGTCGCTGATATCAAAACTGTCATTTACTCGGTAGTATGGCACGCTAAAGCGGGTCGTTATGTTTTGGCCCGGATAAGGGCATCCCTTCTCTGCATAACAGGTAAAAGCCGCCCCTCCGCTGCAAACATCGACCATTTGTCCCTGAGAAAGTAAACCGGCAAAATCCTCGGCGAACCAGACGGGCCAGTGATATCTTAATCTCTGCTCTCTTCTTCGCTCGGATGTGTTTTGCATCGCCGGTTCCTCAAAAAAGACATTAATGTGTTTGCATCCTGCGAATCGTCAATTTATGGGGACAGCTTAAGAGAGCTATAATTGATGATTGATGATTGATTATATAAAGCCCCGTTCCGCTCTAAATAATCAATTATCAATTATCAATAAAAATTGTGGGTGTAGAGGAATGTTCCGATAATCAGCGAATGGCCTTATCTACCAGGTCGATAAACTGTTCTCCCCGCTGCTCGTAATTCTCGAACATATCGTAGCTGGCACAGGCAGGACTGAGCAAAACTGCGTCTCCTTCAACAGCCAAGCCGTTAGCCAATCTGACCGCCTCTTCCAGCGTCTTGGCGAACCTGACCTGGGCTTTGTTTTGCGGATGATTCTGAATGATTTTTCCTATCGCCCCAGCGGTCTGGCCTATGAGAATGGCCGCCTTGGCCTTTCGGGCGATTTTTGCGCCAAACTCATCGAACGGAATATGCTTATCATACCCGCCCGCTATGATAATGGGGCTGTCGAACGCCTCAAGGGCGACAATCGAACTATCCGGCGTGGTCGCCTTGGAATCGTTGTACCAGCGAACCCCTCTCGCCTGGCCCACAAGCTGTAACCTGTGAGGCAACGCCTTAAAGGCAGGCAGACACCCGATTATCTGCTCATCAGTTACATCAAAACGCTTTGCCACCGCAACCGCGCCAGCCAGATTGGCGAGATACGCCCTGCCCGGCAAACCATACACGCTGCGAATCCCCGCAGGCACATCATCAGCCGAAAATTTTACGCAAACCCGACCCACGTCTTTCTTATATTTCGAAAACCACTTATTGCTCACCTCATCCTCACCATTGAAAATCGAAACGGCCGGCTGATTCGCATCCGGCTTCTGGTGCTGAAAGATTAGCTCCTTGGCCTTGCAGTAATTCTCGAATGTCTTATAGCGGTCCAAATGATTCGGCGTCAGATTCGTCAGTAACGCAACCTGCGGCGCCTTGCCGCTCTGGGCCAACTGCTCAATCTGAAAACTCGACAACTCCAGCACAACCAAGTCATCGGGCTTTATCCGTCCGACAATCATCAGCATCGGCTCATTGCCTATATTGCCGCCTAACCAGACCTTGTTGCCAAATCGGCTCTGAAGAAGATGTGCTGTCAGTGATGTTGTGGTGCTTTTGCCATTAGCGCCGGTTATGCCGATTATCTTCGCGGGGCAAAGTTCAAAGAATAATTCGATCTGCGATGTAACTTTTCTTCCGGCCTTGCGGGCAATCTGCAAAAATTTGTTATCCAAAGGCACAGCGGGATTAGCCACAACCATATCCGCCTGCTCAAAATCCGCCGGCTCGTGCGAACCAAGATGATATGTTATATCCAGCCCTTTGAGTTGAGCGATTGATTCCGCAAGGGCCTCCTGTTTTGCCAAATCGGTAACGATTACCCTCGCCCCAACCTCGCAGGCGAACCTCACAACATCCACCCCACCCCCGAACCTCCCGAGGCCCATCACCAAAATCTTTTTGTCTCTGAAAAGACCTTCACCCATATCTCTATGAGCCAATGCGATTTCTTGCGGATATAACGCTCAGCTATAACGCGTCCTGGACGGCTTTGGCAATATCCAGTTTGGCATCGATTACGGCCTGCTCGATACACTTCTTCCAGTTGTCGCCGAACTGTTCCTTGTATTTAGGATTCTCGTATGCGTAGATAATCGAGCGAGACGCGTTAATCAGGGCGCCGTTACCGTCGTGTTTGCAGAACCGGACACAATCCGCAGCCGAGGCCCCTTGTGAGCCGTAGCCGGGAATCAGGAACCACATATTGTCATATTTTTTCCGCAAAGCCGTCGTCTCTTCGGGGCTTGTGCCGCCGATAACCATACCGATATTGCTGTAGCCGGCCTTGCCGATTCTGCCGGGCTTATTCGCTATTTCGCCCACGACAGCCGCGAGTTTCTCATACATTTTTTGGCCATCCGTGCAAGCGCAATCCTGTATCACAGCCGCACCGGGGTTGCTCGCGCGAACCCATACAAAGACACCCTTACCCTGCTTCGTGGCAACTTCCGCGAATGGCTCTATACCCTCCGCCCCCGCGAAACCATTGACCGTTATCGCGTCCGGTGCAAGCGTATCCTCAAGACCCGTCAGCTCAGGGTTTTCCAGATGTGCCGACGCGTATGCCTCAGCGGTGTGGCCGATATCGCCGCGCTTCACGTCCCCGATTACCTCAACGCCAAGCTCATTTGCCTCTGAAATAAGTGAATAATAGCTTTCGACTCCCTGCCAGAGATATTTTTCAAAAAACGCTATGTTGATTTTCACCGCCGGAACTATCGGCGCGACAATCCGCAGCACCTGCGTGCAATAATCGAATATCGCATCGACCGCCGAGTCCACGTCGAACTCGTCATTCATATCCTGCTTGCTCGTTATCGCAGCGGGCAGCCGACTATAAACCGGGTCTAAGCCCACAATCAACGGTGTTCGCTTGCTCTTTATCGCATCAACCAGCCGGTCGCCAAAATGGTTAGCCATATTATTATAAATCCTTTCTTATTTGATTTTAATTTTTCACTTTAAGCTACTTGTATTTTGCCTTACTATAACCGCCCGATTGATTTCTAACAAGCTTTCAGTAGCAATAAGATGAAAAAAGATTCAGAGAAAATGAAAAAACCTAAAGTCAAAGCATACTTCTGGATTGCAATCCCTCTTGTGCTCGTGTTATTGACGTTTGTCCTGGTAACGCACAGACCAAAGAACTACACCCCGCTTCGAATCGCCGACCAGAACCAAATCAGCACATATCTGAGTCACTATCTGATGCCGGCAATTTACAACAACTCGCAGCTTGATGCCCCCTTTGAGGTCGTAATCACTGAAGAAGGCCTGAATGATATAATCGCACGCTGGCGCCAGCCGGTAAAATTCAATAACATCACCTTCACTGACCCGCAGGCAATTTTGACGCAAAAGCAAATTATACTTATGGCGACAGCACGAACGCGCTATGCCAATCCTGTTTTGACTATCAAGATAACTCCCGCGATAGATTATTTCGGCCAGTTAAATATCCACGTTGACAGCGTATCTCTCGGCGCGGCTGGCGTCACAACAGTCGCAAAATCAATGGGTAACGAAGCCTTTGCTGACTGGCTTTCGTTCACGGGCACAGAGCCGAATGATATCGCCGCTCAGGTATGCCGGTCGCTGCTCAATGATGAGCCGTTTGAGCCGGTCTTCAAAGTCGGCGACAAATCTCTGCGCATTTGCAAAATCAAGCTCGAAAAAAAGAAAATAACCGCCCTTTTGCTTCCACTTTCCGACGCACCACGCCCCCTTTCCAAAACCAAAACTTACTGAATATCCGGTCACTTTATAGGACCATAGCAAAACCGCCCGTATGAAAGTCCGCGATTCCTTTATTCTGGGGCGGAAATACCGCACTATCCCCGAAAAGGCCATCTAAATGCTCAATCTGTCGCAGTTTAACAACGATATAAAGAGCATAATTTGGGTTTCAATGATTGGGGTGTTTTCTATTAATTGAGGACGACGTATGAGTACTTTATTGACAGAAAAACCGGGCGTCACGAGTGCCGACGAACGCGAAAACCTGCTCAAACAAATTCAAAGCATCAACAAGGAATTCCAGGACTTCGTGTATATCATATCTCACGACCTGAAGGCGCCATTGCGCGCCATAAATGCGCTGACCGAATGGATTGCCACGGATTATGCTGACAAGTTCGACGCCGACGGAAAAGAACAGCTTAAGATGCTCACTGCCCGCGTAAACAGGATGCAAAATCTCCTCGATGGTGTGCTGCAATATTCAAGAATCGGGCGCATTAAAGAAGAGCCGGCTCAAATCGACCTCAACCTGCTTTTGCCCGAAATCATCAAGTTGCTTGACGTGCCGGCGAAGATTCATATCGCCGTCGAAGGCCGGTTGCCCGTTATTACCTCGGAACCAGCCCGCATACAGCAGGTCTTTCAGCATCTGCTCAGCAACGCCGTAAGATTTATGGATAAACCCGAAGGTTGCGTAAAAGTCGCCTGCACTGAGGAAGACGGTTTCTGGAAATTCAGCGTCACGGACAACGGCCCCGGCATCCCTGAACAACACTTCGAGAAAATATTCCGGCTCTTCCAGACTCTTCAGGCCAAAGACCAGTTCGAAAGCACAGGCGTCGGCCTGACACTCGCCAAAAAAATCGTCGAATTATACGGCGGCAAAATATGGCTAACCTCCACCGTCGGCCAGGGTTCAACGTTCTTTTTCACACTGCCGAAAACGAACAGCCAAACAAAAGCTGATTAAAAAGGGAACAACTATATGAAAATCGAACAAAACACCTGGATGCAGAAAACCGGCTGGCGGCCATCAGCGCCCGGAGCACTGGGAAAATCCGCTCAACTGGTCCTGGTTTTCGGGGCGAAAGGCATCCTCAAACAATCACCCCTGCCAAAAGAATTGACCAGCGCATATCCAGAGGCGCATTTCGTCGGCTGCTCCACGGCAGGAGAAATTTGCGGAACAACCGTATATGATGACTCACTGACAACCGTGGCGGTACATTTCGAGAAAACCACTGTCAGAGCGTATGAGGTGGAAGCCAACTCCGCTGAGGATAGCTTCCTGGCCGGCGAACGCCTCGCCGCACTTGTGGGTCCAGCAAATCTGAGCCATCTCTTTGTCCTTTCAAAAGGGGTTAATGTAAATGGAAGCGAACTCGTCAAAGGACTTGAAAAAAATCTCCCTGATAACGTAATTATAACCGGAGGCATGGCAGGAGATGACGCGAAGTTCCAGGAAACATTAACCTTCTCCGACGGTGTCCCCAAAAATAACGTCGTATCGGCAATCGCCTTCTATGGCCATAAACTAAAAATCGGCTATGGCTCCATCGGCGGATGGGACCCGTTCGGCCCGGAAAGAATTATCACCCGCTCAAAAGGCAACGTCCTCTATGAACTTGACGGGAAAAACGCACTGGAAATCTACAAGCAGTACCTCGGCGAATACGCAAAAGGCCTGCCAGCCACCGGCTTGCTTTTTCCTCTGGGCATTCGAGATAACGAGGCAACAACCAGTTTGGTCCGCACCATCCTGGCCACAAATGACAAAGAACAGAGTATAACATTTGCAGGCGACGTCCCCGAGGGCTACCACGCACGCCTGATGAAAGTGAATTACGAGAGAATGATTGATGCTGCCGCCAAGGCCGCGAAAAACTGTCTGGACACAATCGACTGTCCCAAAGTCGAGCTTGCAATTATCATTAGCTGTTGCGGAAGAAAGTGGGTTCTTAAACAGCGAGTTGAAGAAGAAATAGAGGCAGTCCGCGAAGTATTCGGCAAAGAAACTATCCTTACCGGCTTCTACTCATACGGAGAAATCGCACCGGTCGCAGGCAGCACAAAATGCGCCCTTCATAACGAGACAATGACGATAACCGCGTTTTCCGAGGTCTGACAATGGACAAAATGCACAGCTTACTCAGACGACAGCTTAAAAAAATATTCGGCTCCCCCGAAAAAATCCCCAAAGATTTCGATGAAATAGTCAAAGTCGTTAACGACACATACTTCAATTTTGACGAAGACCGGCTTATGCTCGAACGCTCCATCGAAATCAGCTCAAATGAGTTAGTCGAAGCCAACTCCCAGATGCGGTCTATCTTCCAGGCCATACCCGATATGTTCCTGAGAATAGACGCCAACGGGAAAATCCTTGAATGCAAAATACCGGCAAATAACGCTTTCAGCCATATCCACCCCAATGAAATCGTCGGAAAAAGCATTTATACAACCTTCGGTCCCCTGGCCGCACGACGACTCGAATGGGCTGTCAGAAGAGCGGTAAGGAACAAAACCGTCGAAATCGCGGAGTATTCGGTCCAGAACCAGACAGAACAATTCCGTGAAGCGCGAGTGGTCTGGCTGGATGATGAACAGCTTATAGTGATTGTCCGCGATATAACCGAAAGAAAACTCGCCGAAGACGGCCTGCTTGAGAGCCGGCGAACGCTTCAAACGCTGATGGGCAACCTACCCGGAATGGCATATCGCTGCCGGAATGACCGCGACTGGACTATGGAATTTGTCAGCGAAGGAAGCGTCAATCTCACCGGCTATCAGCCCGCCGAACTCGTCAACAACAGTAAAATAGCATACAATCAGTTGATTCATCCGGATGAATGCGAAAAGGTATGGGATACTATTCAGGCCTCGCTGAAAGAACACAAAACGTTCCAGGTAACCTACAGAATCAAAACCGCTGACGGGGAACAAAAATGGGTATTGGAACAGGGACAGGGCATATTCACATCCAAAGGCAAACTGCTGGCCATCGAAGGATTTATTTCAGAAATCACCGACAAAGTGCAAATGCAGGAATCTATCAAGGAAAGCGAACATTTCCTTTCCGAAGTATTTGCCAGCATCCAGGACGGCATCAGCGTGCTTGATACCAACCTCAACATTGTCAGGACAAATGCGACTATGGAAAAATGGTATGCCCACGCTATGCCTTTGATAGGAAAGAAATGTTACGAAGCTTACCACGGACGCAAAACACGTTGCGACGCCTGCCCTGCCTGTCGAACCCTTGAAACCGGCAAAGCCGATTACGAGGTAGTCCCCAAAACAGGACGGGACGGGAAAGTTGCGGGCTGGATTGACCTCTACAGTTTCCCCCTGATTGATGAGGCAACAGGCGAACTAAAAGGCGTTATTGAGCATGTTCGTGAAATCAATGATGCCAACGCACGCAAGGCCGCCGAAAAAAATCGCGCAGAATCGCCAAAAGAATCCGCCGATAACGAAGCCCCTGCTGTGGTAACAACGTCGGCAACCGAAATATGATATGCAAAACGCAAATCCAACAACAACTCGGCCGGCCAAAAGGGATAACAAGGCAATCAAATTGCCCATCCTTGCACCGCTCTTTGTCGCGATAACGGTGCTGTTGGCAATTTTTACGCTGGCCATTTACCGCCTTCAACAACAACATATTAGTGACGACGCCCAGACCCGGCTTGATAGTGTCTCTCGTTATTTTAATCAGTTTCTCGCCTCGGATGCCCGCCTCATTGGCGAGACAACCCATTTCGTAAAAGACAATCCAGACATTCAAAACGCCTGGCTCGCAAAAAACCGCAACACCCTGCTGACTCTTACCGCCCCCATATTTGAAAAGCTCCGCCAAGATTACAGGATAACCCACCTTTACTTCATAGACACAAACAGCACCTGTTTTTTACGGGTCCATAACCCGCCGCGATTCGGCGACCGCATAGAACGCTTCACGCTCAAATCCACAGCCGACACCGCAAAACCATACTGGGGTATCGAACTGGGACAATACGGAACCTTCACCCTCAGAGTGGTTCAGCCCTGGTTTGTAAACAACACCCTGACGGGATTCATCGAATTCGGCGAAGAAATCGACCATATCTCGCCCCAGCTCAAAGAAACGCTCAATGTTGACCTGGTCTTCCTGATAAACAAATCACTACTCAGTCGCGAAAACTGGCAGGAAGGGCTTAAAATGATGGGACGAACAGGTGACTGGAACCTGATGCCCAACTGTGTCATAGCCGATTCCACTATGTCTGATATCCCACCCGAATTCATAAAATTCGCTCGCCTGCCACACGAAGAACATCGACACCATATACTCACCGCAAAACTGAACAGCTCAACCTTTTCCGCCGGCCTCGTCAAACTTTCAGACGCCGCGGAACGCGAAGTAGGCGACATCCTCGTTATTAAAAATATCACAAAAGAACAGACAGCCCTCCAGAAGCTCCTGGCCGTCGCCGCAATTGCGAGTTTTCTGATAGTGTCCTTGCTGGTCTCATTTTTCTATATTCACATCGCTGGCATAGAAAAACACATTATTGAAGCACATACCTCCCTCGCTGCTGAAATTGAAAAACGAAAAGAAATCGAAGCTGAACTGCGCAAACACCGCGATAACCTCGAAGAACTTGTCAATACGCGAACCTCAGAACTGCAGGAAATCAACGCACAACTCCAGCGGGAAGCCGCCCAACGTACCGAGACGGAAAAATCCCTGGCAAAAGTTAACGATGACCTCCAATTTACCGTCGCCCAGTTAAGCAGCTCCAATAAGCATCTCCGCGAATTCGACCACCTCGCCGCTCACGACCTCAAAACTCCCCTGCGGGGCATAGGCACGCTGGCGCAATGGCTGCTAAAGGACTACTACGACAAATTCGACAACTATGGACGCGAACAAGTCAACCTGTTGGTCAAACGAGTCAGGCGAATGGATAACCTCATTAACGCAATCCTGCAATACTCTACAATCGCAAGGAACAAACAAAACGAAGGCCAAGTCGATCTTAACCCCCTGATTAAGTCCGTCATTGCCGATATCAAGCCGACCCCTAACATTACAATAACCGTCAACCAGAATTTACCTGTCCTGACGTGCGAAGAAGAACAAATAACGCAGGTCTTCTACAATCTCGTCGCCAACGCCGTCAAATTTATGGATAAACCCGACGGGCTTATCACAATCGACTTCGAAGACGAAAAATACTTCTGGAAATTCAGCATCGCGGACAACGGCCCAGGCATTGAACCTCAACACTTCGAGAGGATATTCCGGCTGTTCCAGACACTCAGCGACCGCGAGGAGGCCGAAAGCGCCGGTATTGGGCTGACGATAGCAAAAAAAATCGTCGAACTATACGGCGGCAAAATCTGGCTCACCTCCACCGTCGGCATCGGCTCAACCTTCTTTTTCACACTCCCAAAACAGCCGACAGCTGTCGCCTGCCAATCGCCCCAGCAGGCCCAAACCTGACCGTCGCAATACCACCAAACGCATCCCCAAATACGCCATAATTCCATAACCCCCTTCAAAAAAACACCTTACAACTATTATCAACCGGCTATCCCCCCGCCGGCAATGCCCAAAAATTCCGCAGAATCCCAAAAAAAATTATTGTTATTACCAAACCGGACGATTACTATAGTACCTTAGTGTGCGAAAAATTACGGCTGCCCCGTATTCTCGGGGAACATAGTTAGGTGCGTTAATGATTTTTGCAGGATCTGCTTACAGTGCGTATTAGCCGAACAATTGCTCGGTTCGGCGAAGATTTCGCGCCGATTGTGGCCGGTATGCAAGGGTTTTTGCTCCAGCGGCGGCTTATGAGTCGGGTTGTTATGCAACATTGGGTTGAACTACGGAGGCATAAGATGTAGCGTTAAACCGACAACAACCTGGATTTGTTGGGCCTGAAGCGTGGGTGTGGAAACCGGTATGGTTTCCATTTTTTTTTCGTTGGAAGGAAGCAAAGGCAAATGAATCAGGAATTACTGAGAATAATTGAGAACGTAGCCAGAGACAAGAATATCGACAAGGAGTCCATCTTTGCCGACCTTGAAGAATCTATGGTCTCTGCCATAAGGAAGCATTTCGGAACCCCTGAAAGCGAAATCACCGTCCAAATCGACCGGGCCACCGGGCAGGTCGCCGCCTTTATGGACAAGCAGCCGATTGATATGAAACAGCTCGGTCGAATACCCGCCCAGACCGCCAAACAGGTTATGATTCAACGAATAAAAGCGGACGAAAGAGACAGCATCTATTCCGAGTTCGCTCAGCGAAAAGGCGATATTGTCAACGGTGCAGTAATTCGATACGAAGGCGGCTCCCTTGTAGTCGGGCTGGACCACCGCACCGAAGCATTTATGCCAAAGGGCGAGCAGATAGTTGGACAAACGAACAGGCCGGGCGAAAGAATCAGATGCCTCATTCTCGAAGTCAAGGAGGTCTCGAATCAAATTAAAATCATCCTCTCAAGGACCCACCCGGATTTCATTCGCCGGCTCTTTGAACAGGAGGTCCCGGAAATAGCCGAAGAAATTATTGAGATAAGGGCACTGGCCCGCGAGGCTGGCTACCGCACCAAGGTCGCTGTCGCTTCGCTTGACGAAAAAGTTGACCCCGTCGGCGCCTGCGTCGGCGTCCGCGGCAGACGCATAAAAAGTATCGTCGATGAACTGGGCGGTGAAAAAATTGACATCGTCCGATGGAGCGATTCATCGCAGGTGTTCATTACAAACGCGCTTATGCCCGCCAAGGCCAGCGAAATAGCCCTGTGCTTTGAACTGGGAAGAGCAACGGTCGTCGTGGAAGAAGACCAGTTGAGCTTGGCAATAGGCAGGCACGGCCAGAACGTGCGGCTCGCCGCCCGTCTCACCGGCTGGGACATCGATATCCTCACGCCCGACGAATACAATCAGGGCATTGAACGCCTCACAAAATGCGTTAAGAGCATCGAAGGCGCCGATGAAACCCTCGTCGATAAACTGATAGCACTGGGCATAATATCCATTCTCGACCTGGATGATGTCGGCGCCGAGCCGCTGGTAACAGAACTGAATATCAAACCAGACCTTGCGCAACGGCTCGTCACGGCGGCTGTCGAAGAAGCTAAAAACATGGCGGCTGACGCCAAACAGAAGCAAGCCGAAGGATTATTGCTGCAGGAGCAATCACAACCAAAACAAGCCGAAGGATTGATACAGGAACAATCACAACCAAAACAACCGGCGGACAGCACAAACCAAACCTGATATAGTGGAGTGCCTTAGCAGTGGCTGTAACAAGAGTATATTTGTTGGCTCGCGAACTCGGAGTATCCAGCACCGCCATAATGAAAAAGTGTCAGGATGAGGGGCTGGATATTAAAAACCACATGGCCACTATATCAGCGGGACTGGCGGCCACAATAAGGGAATGGTTCAGCGAGGGAGACCATACAACTGCTGTCGAAACCACCGATAAAGTTGACCTCGAAAAAGTCCGCGTAAAAAAATCGAGAAGCAAAAAATCAGCCGAAGCAGCGCCTCCCCCTGCCGAAACACCGCAAGAGACGCCTGCTGTTATCCAGATTCAGGAAACTCCACCGATTGCGACGCCGGTTGTGGAGACGCCGGCCGAGCCAATGCCTGTCGTCGAAAAACCCGCCCCGCCACAGCTACGGCGTGCCGTCGCAAGAGTGGAACCGCCAAAGCCGGAACCAATCATCCCGGCAGGCCCAATGCTCGAAAAACCTGAGCCGGCCAAACTCACAGGCCCGCAGGTCGTGCGTATCGAAAAGCCGGAACCAATGGCGGCTCTGCGACGACCAAGACCAAAACCACGACATGATATGCCCGTAACCTCCCCGTTGATGGCTTCCAGGGTGATGCCCTCCAAGAGGGATAAGGATGCCGCTGCTGCCAGGGACAAGAATGAACAACTGGCCGCGAAAAAAACAAAAGAGCGAACACACGGACGAAGACGAACGGAATATGAAACTGAAACCGTCAAGAAAACCAAGCTGATAACCCAGCGACGAGAACGGGACCTGGAGGAAAGACGTGCTCGACTGGATGCTGCCAGCAGCGAAGGACTCCGACTCAGACCCCTGCGAAAAATCACCGCAAGAGCGCGACAGGAGATTGCGGCAGCCGTTGTCAAACCCGTTTCCGCCACGATTACCGAACCCATAACCGTCAAAGGCCTCGCCACGGCGCTGGCCGTCAAGGTCTCTGACGTAATAGCCCGGCTGATGAAGCAGAATTTGATTGCCACGGCAAATCAGACCATTAGCACAGAGGTCGCCGAGCTTGTCTCGCTGGAACTCGGCACCGAACTGCACGTTGAACACAAGGCCTCGCTCGAAGACCAGATAAAAGCGGAATTCGAAAACAGACCCCGTCCCAACCTCAAAAAACGCCCCGTCGTCGCCACTATGCTCGGACACGTCGACCACGGCAAAACGAGCTTGCTGGACAAAATACGCTCCACCAACGTCACCGCCGGCGAAGCAGGCGGAATCACCCAGCACATCGGCGCATACCAGGTAAACGTCGGTCAGGGCAAGGTGACATTCCTCGATACGCCGGGACACGAGGCGTTTACGGCTATGCGGGCCAGAGGCGCAAATATGACCGACGTGGTCGTGCTCGTCGTTGCCGCGGGAGACGGCGTCATGCCGCAGACCATCGAAGCAATACATCATGCCAAGGCAGCCAATGTCCCCGTCATCGTGGCGCTGAACAAAATCGACTTGCCCGGCTGCGACATCAACCGCGTTTACGCCCAGCTGGCCGAACACGGATTAGCTCCAGTCGAATGGAGCGGGACAACCGAAGTCGTCAAAACAAGCGCCACTACAGGCCAGGGCGTCGCCGACCTTCTCGAACATCTCGACTACGTAGCCGAACTGCTCGAACTCAAAGCCGACGATACCATACCCGCTACCGGCTGGGTCGTCGAAGCGCATCTCTCGCAAACGCGTGGCCCCGTCGCAACACTGCTAATCAAAGAAGGGGTTATGAACAAAGGCGACGTAATTCTCGCCGGCTGTAGCTACGGCAGAGTAAAAACCATCAAGGACGGTTTCGGCAAAAGCGTCAAGTCCGCAACAAGCTCAACCCCCGTGGAGATTGCGGGGTTGCAGTTCGTTCCCAACGCCGGGGATAAATTCTACGTCCTCGACGACATCAACAAAGCCAAAGCCGCCGCCGAAGAAAATCAAATGCTCCAGAGAGAAGGTTCTCTTGCCAGGAAAACCCAGATTACGCTCGATAACCTCTTTAGCCAGATTAAAGCCGGTAACGTCAAAGAGCTTAACCTCATCATTCGCGCCGATGTCCAGGGCTCGGTGGACGTGCTGACAAAATATCTGTCGGAATTGAGCACCGCCGAAGTCAAACTCAACATTCTGCACGTAGCCACAGGAGGTATCACCGAAGGCGACATCGTCCTTGCCGAGGCATCCAACGCCATCGTCATCGCCTTTAACGTCGTGGCCGACGAGCACGTCTCCAAATTGGCCGAGAAAAAAGGCGTCGATATCAGGTTCTACAACATTATCTATCGCATAACCGAAGACCTCCAAAAATCAATGGTCGGCCTGCTCGAACCGGAAGAACAGGAAAGAACCATCGGCAGAGCCGTGGTCAGGACCACCTTCAAGGTCTCAAAAGTCGGCACAATCGCCGGTTGCTACGTCAACGACGGCGTCGTCAAAAAGAACGCCAGAATTCGCCTTATACGCGATAATATCGTCATACGCGACAATATGACCATCGAGTCGCTCAAGCACTTCAAAAACGACGCCAGCGAAGTCAAGGCCGGCCTCGAATGCGGTATCAAAGTTGCCCGCTTCGACGACGTGAAAACCGACGACGTATTTGAACTTTATGAAATCCTCAAGGTGGCGAGAACCCTTTAGCAGGTTTCGCTCTTATAATTATGCCCACGAGAAGACAGGAGAAAATCGCACGTGTCGTCAGAGAAGCGGTTAGTGAGGCAATAGCAAATCATCTCAGCGACCCCCGAATTGAAGCGTTTGTCAGCGTCACAAAGGTCGAGGTCTCGGCGGATATGCGCATCGCCAACGTCTATCTCAGCATGTTCGGCGGCACCGAAACCGCCCAGAATAAAACCTTCGCCGCGATAACCCACGCCAGAAGTCGAATCCAGACGATCCTTGCCGAACAGATTCAAAGCAGGTTCTGCCCCGTTATAAATATCCACAGAGACGAAAATTTCAAAAAAACACTCGAAACTATGAAGCTTATTGACGACCTGGCTGCTGAATTCAAAGACAAAGATTCCGTTGACCAGGAGCACGACTGATTGTTATATTTGGTTGCACGGTCATCCTGCCTGCCCCTGCATGTTGTAGGCAGAGGGCCGTGTTTACACGGGCTTGAAGCCTGTGTAACAGGACGCCTATGAAAAACAGTAAAGAATACTCAAAAAAAATCCAAAAACTATATCGCTCGCTAAAACAAAAACCGGGCAGGCGCGCCCATGTCGAATTCGATGAGCCGGTTGACGCCCTCGTCTTTGCCATCGTAAGCGAAAACCTCACAGAATCGCAGGTGCAGGCCGCGATGAAAAAACTCAAGGACTACTTTGTTGACTGGAATGATTTGCGGGTGGCCACTGTCGAGGAAATAGCTGAAGTCCTCGGGCAAGATATGCCGGCAGCACGCAACATTGCCGCCACGCTGATCGGTACGCTTAACGCCGTATTCGACAAACACAATATGCTCAGCTTGCAGTCCCTCCGCAAATTAGGTAAACGGCCCGCAAAACTGCTTCTCGAAAAGCTCAGCGGCGCAACTCCCTTCGTTGTCGACTACTGTATGCTTACGGCCTTGCAGGGACACGCCATACCGCTTACGCCCAAAATGATTGAGTATCTAAAGACCAGCCAGCTTATTGACGCCGAAGCCGGCTATGAGGAAATAGAAGGCTTCCTCGCCCGGCTGATATCAATCAAAAACGCCTATGAATTTTATTCGCTCCTCAGGCACGAAAGCGAATCGCCTAAGGCACACACCGGCAAAACGAAACAGGCAAAGAAAAAATAGTTATAAATTACCCTATTTTCCGAAAGAACTTAAAATGCCACAGGAATTTTTGAAATTAGGTATCCCGGCCGGAAGCTTGCAAAAGGCAACCATTGAGCTTTTCGCAAAAGCCGGCTTCAACATCACCGAATCCGACAGAAGCTATCTGCCGAGTATCGACGACGACCAGATACGGCCGACAATGCTCCGCGCTCAGGAAATGAGCCGGTACGTCGCCGATGGCGTCCTCGACGCCGGCCTAACCGGATACGACTGGATAATGGAAAACGACTCCGACGTAATCGAGGTCTGCGAGCTCGGCTACAGTAAAGCGACAAGCAAACCCACAAGATGGGTACTGGCCGTCCCCGAAGAATCGAAAGTTCAAAAGGTACAGGACCTCAAAGGCGGCATCATCGCTACCGAGCTGGTCAACGTAACCAGAAAATTCTTCGCCGACAGAGATATCGACGTCAAAATCGAATTTAGCTGGGGCGCAACCGAAATCAAAGCCCGCCTCGTCGATGCGATTGTCGAGCTTACTGAAACCGGAAACTCGCTCGTCGCCAATAATCTGCGAATAATCGATACCGTTATCACTTCCACAACGCGCTTTATCGCCAACAAGCAGGCCTGGCAGAACAAATTCAAAAGGGAAAAAATCGAAAACATCGCCATCCTGCTCAACGCCGCCATCAACGCGCGCAACATGGTCGGCCTCAAAATGAATATCGAAAAAACCAATCTCGACAAGATACTCAAGGTGCTGCCTGCGGAAAAAAGCCCCACCATTTCGAGTTTGGCTGATCCCAATTACATCGCCATTGAAGTGATTATCGACGCCAAAATCGAACGCTCCCTCGTCCCCGCTCTCAAACGCGCCGGCGCCTCAGGCATAATCACATATCCGCTCAATAAAGTGATTCATTGAGAAGTCGACTCCGGTATTCACAAATTTAAATACCGGCCTGCCTTCTCGACAACTCCTGATCCATCAAAACGCCGTCTATTTGGCTTTTGCGTAATCAAGCATGCCCTGAAAATCCACAATCACCGCTGCCTCGTTTCCCACCACCCAGGCATCGTGGCCGGAAGGTAGTGATGAAACGTCACCCGGGTGACATTCAAACTCGCTGCCGTCGTCCATTCGGACCTTAATCACACCCGATACGTGATACTGAAAATGCGGCGCCTCGCAGCTTTCTGTTTTGGCGATGGGCTGAACCGACTCCGACCACCTCCAGCCTGGCTCCAAAATCGCTCGGCCAACCGTGGCCCCGCCAATCTTGAGAATCTCCACCCGGCCTTTGGGAAATTCCCGGACTTCATCCGGCTTCATAAAGCTCTTCAGCTCAGCTCTTTTCGCGGTTATTCCGACTCGCTTCTCAATCGTTTTCATATTAATCTCCTAAATTAGTTAAGTTTCACTTTCTTATTGTCGGGGCGGTAAATTGCGACAGGTCGGCAAGACCAAGCTCGGCTTCTATTTCGCCGATTTGCTTAACCGCATTCTCGAATCCGTTTTTACCAAGCATCTCCTGCTCGATATCCTCGAATTTGTCATTCATCTTGTCTAACTGTTTGGCGGTCAGCGTCTGTTTCCACGCGGGGAAAATAACCGTATCCTCTCTTGCCGCGTGAGGCCGATACATCCGCACCATCTGCTCCAGCGCCTTTGCCAATGGCTCCGTGTCACCTAATTCTATTTTTGCGGCCTTTGTCACGGAAAGAATATACTCGGTTATCTCTCGGCCGCGATTGTGCTGTGCGATTAGAATATCCGTGTAATCGGCCGCAATGCCCCCGGCTTTTTTGACCGCAGGGAAAATGAACGCCTCTTCCAGTTTCTTTTCGTGATAATCTTCACCGAAAGCGCGAAACAGTTTGGCCGTTTTCTGAAGAGCGTCAGGCGAAACCTCTAAAGGTTTACTTCGCAGCCGGGTCGCTGCCTCGCTGTACACAAACAACGCTCGCCGCAAAACCCCGTGCTCCCGCATCAAATCTTCAGTCGCAGTAACTTCCCCGCCCATCGCCTCTTCGCTCAACTTCGGCTCCACTATCGCCAGCGCCCTGCCCGCTAAAATCATCCCCCCGCTTACGCCACCGATACCGACAAGTAAATCTCTTCTGCTCAATCCCATAGCAATCTCCTTAAACACGCCTGCATATTAAATCTCTCAGCGAATCGCGGCTATAAGGAAACTGCTTAGACGTGGGTTCATAATTACTTAACGCCGGTCGAATCCTCCCTGCTGGCTCATCGACCAAAACACGCGATGCAAATGCTGCTGTGTAGGATTACTTGGTTACCCTGCCGAGGTATGAGCCGTCTTCGGTGTTGATGCGCACCATATCGCCGACAGCTATAAAAGGCGGCACTCGTATCTTCAAACCCGTCTCCAGCTCCGCGTCCTTCATCTGGTTGGTTGCCGTCGCGCCCTTTGGCTGGGGCGTCGTTTCCGTAACAGCTAATTCCACTGTCTTGGGAATTTCGATACTGACCACGTTGCCGCTGTTCAGCATCGCCGTCAGCATCGTATTGGGCTTGAAAAACTTTATCAGGTCGCCGATTATCTCGTTGGGAACCGTTATCTGGTCAAACGTCTTTGTGTCCATCAGAACGTGACCGCTGCTGTCGGAATAAATGTACTCCATCTCACGCTTATCCAGAAAGGCCTGCTCAACTTCCTCCGTAGCGCGTAAACGATTCTCAACAATGGAGCCGTCGGAAATCCTCTTGAGTTTGGCCTGAACGAACGCCCGCAGGTTGCCTGGCGTTACATGAGCAAACTTGGTGCAGATATACAACTCACCTTGCATCTTAATGGCCATACCGGGCCGCATTTCACTTGCCTTCACAACGTTCTCCTAATCTGTAATTTCATTCAATACTCAGTGGATGGCCTATTTTAGCGGGAAGACCGCTTGTTGGTCAAGTGTAATCGCAGCGAATCATCGACAATCAATTACCGATTATCAATCCTTGCTTTGGGGATTAAGGTACTTGAACTCGAAGAAAAACCCGTCGGGCCTGCTGATTCCATAGCCCGCCGACAGGCCAAAATATTTTTTCACCACGCCAAACTCAGGCAGCAAACTGAAATCCGCGAAATCCCACGCGTCAGGCCCCGCCAGAACAACCGCCGCAGGCCCCATTCCAATATCCGCCCGCCGTGATTTGCCGCTCTCCTTCAGCATCCACCACAACAGTTCCCCGGACGCCGAATTATCCTCAAAGCCAGCTGACCCGACAACTGAAGGCACCGCTGCTTTGGCGATGTTAAACCATTTCGCCGAACTCACCGGCTCACTCTCCGCCCCGCCTAAAGTCCGTATCGCTCGCTCAACCGCCAGCTCCTGGCCAAAAATCAGATGCGTATCCGTAATCGTAAAGGCCAATCGCTCTCCCTTCGGCGCTGCACGCGGACCCGCCTCCACCATCGGCACCGACCCGCCCAGAACAGGAATCCCCGCAGGCCCCATAAGATAAAGCGTGTATCCAAGTAATTCACGCGTCGGCTCAGGATTGTTCGGCGCCATCAGCCGTTTGTGAATAAGCGACAGCGACTTTTCCAGGGCCGCCCGATTATTCACACCTACGGCTATATAAATCTCCGTCGGCTCTTTACCTTTCGAAAACGGCTTGTTTACGCTCTGGGCAATAATAATCTCAGAACCAAGATATTCTATTATGTCAGGCCTAATGGATATCCCCGGCTCATTCTCCGACCCCGTCCCCGGAATCGGCTGCTGCAGCATCAGCGCCGCCGCCGGCTCAAATCCGTAAATTATGCTGCACAACTCGTCATACGCCCGCTTTATATCCACGTTCAGAAAACTCACCGAGCATGCCGACGCCGGCACAAATCGCGGAACCCGCACCGGCTCAGAACGCATCTCTAATATCTTCAAAACGCCCTTCCTCGTCCCCGTTGTTCTCAAAAACATCTTGCCGCGAACCGAACTGTCTGCGTCCGGCGCAACACCAAGAGAAAAACCAAGCCCCCCCACTCCGTCCAGCCCGAGATTAGCAATCTCCTTCTGCGATTCGCCCGTCGTGTCCCCATCAGCCAGCCGTTTTATCACTCGTTTGAAATTCACATATATATCAACGTCACGATAAGGCCCGACCGCACCCATCGTCGCGATATAATCCGTATCGCCCGCCAGCGATGAAGCCCCCGCCCCCCTAATCTGCGAAACTACGAACTTTACCGCCTCCGCGTCGCTTGCCATTATCAGGCAGTCATCGACAAAACAATAAACGTCTTTTGCGGATACTGGCCCTGTCTTTGTCGCTGTATTATCATCGCTGTATTTAACCGCCGATTTCTCCGCCGCCGTCTCGGTCGTCAGCGTTATGATATTCACGTCACGATAGCTCTCAATCCCCCTGTGTGCGCCTTTCTCAACGGCCTTGGCCGCCATTTTCTCAATAACGTCTTTAATCCTGCCGACATTGCGACCCCACTGACTTATAAGCGCCATCGACATTTCCTGCTGCCCTGCCGTCATCACAAACGCCAATCGGCCTTCGAGCATAACATTCGCGTCAAGTATGCCCTTTACAAATGAGTCCTTGTCCCCCTCTACCTTTTCACGAACCTTCCCGGTAAAGTTTTTCGCAAACGCCGACATCGACGGGTCATTATATAACTTATAAATATTGGTCTTTTCGAGTTTGTTCCTGAACTGATTAAAATCGCTTATATCCACAAGCAGCACCGTATCCACTCCGACAAGCTCCGCCGTCTTCGGCAAAGTCGCCCCCTCCGCGCCGACAACCATCACCGCCGCAAAAACAACACAAATCACAAATGCTGCTCTAATTTTCACGCGCACCTTCCATCAATTACCAATCTTCGGCTTGCCCTTATTGCGTCTGCCGTCCGGCTGGATATATCTAAAGCCCGTGTTTGGATTGTCCTTGTCATATGCGAACGCGTCGCGGTTATCTATAAAGTGCTTCACGTAATCGACAGGTATCGCAAACCCCAGCCCCCCGAAAAATATGTAACCCATATTCGTAACGCCGATGACCTCGCCCGCCAGATTGAACAACGGCCCGCCCGAATTACCGGGATTTATGGCCGCGTCGGTCTGCAAATAAATCAGCCCCTCGAACGCCCTGTTCGTTGTGCTTATCACCCCGTTGGTAACTGTCCGCTCAAGACCCAGAGGATTACCGATTGCGAAAACCCCTTCGCCCGGCTCGATTTCGTCGACGTCGCCAAGGTAAGCAAACTTCACCTGCATACCACCCAAATCCTCAACCTTCAGAAGCGCAAGGTCAATAAATGGATTTATCGCCTCAATCCGGATGCCCTTGAAGACCTTCTTGTTGAAGCCGTCTTTTGCCTTCTTAAATACCGTTACCTCAATCTTTGTTTCCTTCTCGACGACGTGATAATTCGTTATAAGATACCCCTGCTCATTTATGAAAAAACCCGACCCCATCCCCGCCGGGCTGCTAACTTTGACAACCGCCTCGCCCACCTCCGCCACACACTGCTCAATTGTTCTCTTCTGGAATTTGCCCGTGTGATACAGCCGACCTGTTGCTGACTCCGCTTTTATCTCATTCGCCTCCGCTGCCGGTTGCATCGACAAAGCATTCACATCCATGGCTTTGTCATAGTGATATTCCAGCACCTCTCCCTTCGGCACCGCTATAACCGTAACCCCGACGTCCACATAAATATGCTCGTGCCTCTCCGCTACAATATCCCCCACGAGCTTCTGCCCACCCTTTAATACAACGACGTCCGCCCGCGCAAATCCGGCAAATAAACCGGTAAAAACAACAGCCAATACAATTGTCCCGTAATATCTCATAAATCACCCGCCAATCAACGATAAATCCTTTCCCTGTTTTACGCCATAACTCCCGCCTTTTCAAGCACAAACCGCCTTCATCGGCGAATTCTGTTGCAAATCATCGCCCTTTGTTGACAATTGCAAACCTTAAATGGCTTCGCCTTACGCAGACAAACATGTTGTCCAAAAAATACTTTCAAAAATGGAAAATCACGAATCAGACAACATAACCGTCGAATCGATGAATAAAATCGGAACAACCAAAGCCCTGCTCTTTTTTGTCGGACCGTGGCTGATTTTTGCCGTAATGTGTGCGATTAGCACTCCCCGGCAGGTTGTGCCATGCTGGTTATTCGGCATTGTCTTCGTAGCGATGGGACTGATTGCCTCTAAACTCCTGGGAGCCCAACGTATAGTCCTGTACCTTCTGTCCTTCTTAGTGTGCCTGTCCTTATTTCGTATATGGTACATCGTAGGCGTGCCCAACGAACTCAGCGGCGACGAGGCCCTTTATTGGCAATGCTCCAGATATATGGACTGGTGCTATGTGACCAAAGGGCCGGGCGTCGCATTCTGTATATGGTGCACGCGGATAGCTCTGGGCGATACGGAACTTGGCGTCCGCGCAGCAGCAGTCATTCTTTCATTCGGCAGCAGCATAATCCTTTATCTCCTCGGCAGTCGGCTGTACAATCCAAAGGTGGGCGTCCTTTCGGCAATCCTTTTTCAGGTCACACCTGTCTTCGCCTTCTACGGCCTCGCTATGACCATTGATCCGCCGTTTATCTTTATGTGGCTGTTGTCGCTGCTGCTGATGCACTGGGCGTGGAAAACCGCTTCCCCCCTGCACTGGGGATTACTGGGGCTGGCCGTGGGAATGGGTATCCTCTGCAAATACACGATGGCCGCCTTCTTCCTGCCCGCTTTGCTTCTGCTGATGTTTTCGCCCGCAAGGCGGCAGTTATTGACCCCTTGGCCGTATTTGGCCTTGATCCTGTCCCTGGCAGTAACCTCGCCGCTTGTTCTATGGAATTTGCATCACGGCTGGGTGAACCTCTTCCACAATATAGGCCAAACCCAAATGTCCTCGGGGCCGAACTTCCTCTATTTCGTCGGCTCGCAACTGGGTATCGTCACCCCGCTGCTTCTGGTGATGATGGTCTGGGCAATGTTCAAGCTTCGCCGACAGGACCCCCTGAGCTTTTGGTTCTCGATTCCATTATTATTCCTGTTTCTGATTAAAAGCCTCCAGGGCAAGGTTCAAGCCAACTGGGCTTTGTGCTGTTACCTCACCGGACTAATCAGCTTCAGCGCATACTTTCTGGCTCCTTTCTCCACGCTGAACATCCGGCAGCGAAGGTTGACTATCGCGGCAATCGCAGTGGCTGTCTGTTGTACGATTTTTTTGCACGTGGCCTGCCTGATTCCATTTCCCAACAACCTGGACCCTTTCAAAAAAGTCCGCCGCGGCTCTGTTCAACTCGGGCACGAAGTGGCACGTCTGGCCTTGGAACTCAAACCACAGCATTTCATTTTTTCTAACGACTATATGACTGCTTCCCTCTTGGCCTTTTACTTGGACGGCCAACCTGCGACATATTGTGTGAATCTGGATCGACGGATTAACGAGTATGATGTCTGGCCGACTTTTCACAACCTGCTGCATTACGATGCTATACTGGTGATCTCGGGCGAAAAGAATATGCCCGAACAACTTATGGACAGTTTTCGGGATTATCAGAAACATCTGGTGAAAACGCGAAGCACCATAGGCGGAATTGAAAAAACATATTCTGTCTTCCTCTGCCACGACTTCAAAGGAATGGAGCAAGTGGTGCCCACAAAATACAATTAACAGAGCGATTTGTTCTGCACTTTTGGTAAAACACGCTCGATGTTTGGCTCATGTTGCAAGATTTATCAGTCGCTGACAATCCGGCCTCTAAAACCGTGTCATTGACAATCGACGGTCGTAAGTTTAAGATTAGCGGCCACAAATGGTTTTCACGCTTCACAGATATATCTTTCGCGAGGTCACTAAAGTTTTTGTCCTCGCCACCGTGGCTCTGACGCTGATGATGAGCTTGGGCAGCATTCTGCGCCCAGTCCAGGAATTCGGCGTCGGCCCGGGACAGGTCGTTCGCCTTATGATTTATTTCCTTCCAATCACCCTCACTTTTGTCCTGCCCATGGCCGCGCTTTTCGCCACTACCCTTGTTTACGGCCGGCTCACAAACGACAACGAACTCGACGCCTGCAGGGCAAGCGGCATATCCCTGCTGACGCTGGTTTACCCGGGATTGATTCTTGCCGTCATTGTCGCCACCGCCAACCTTCTGCTCGGCTTTTATGTTATGCCCGTCTTTATGCACCGGGCCGAAAATTCTCTCAAAAATGACGCCAGGCAGATACTTTTTAGAAATATCCAGCGTAAGGGGTACTACGCGCTCCCACCGGATGATCAATACAGGATTTACGCCGATAATGCCGACATGCAAAATAATGTGCTCTCCGACGTTGTCGCCGTCGAAGTCACCGGCAACGGCTCGATCAAAAGAATCATTACCGCCGAAACCGCGAAAGTTATCTTCGACCCTCATCAAACCCTTAACGAGGTCCGCATTAACGCCCACAATACCTGCCAGATGGGCCCCGGTGAAGACGCCGGATTCTCAGCCGAATGGCTCTCGCTCACCACTGAATTCGGCGCACTGCTCGGCGACAATATCCAGTTCAAAAAAATCGACGAAATGAAACAAATCCGCCGAAACCCCATGCTCTTCGATCCCGTCGCCAGAATCGCTCGCCGTGTATACGCGCAGTTCACCGCAGAACTCCTGGCACAGCAGATAAATGATGCCGGCTCTTCCAGCACAAACCCTCTCTTCAAACTGTTCAACGACCGACAGGTCGTTGAATTTTCCGCCAAATCCTGTACCGTCCTGGACGAAAAACGACTGCTGCTTGCAGATGACGTGATAATTACCGAACGCCCCGTCAGCGGCGACTCAGCCACCCGAACTCTGCGTTGCCAAAAGGCATTCCTGAATATCGAAGGCGATGAAATGGCCCCAACGCTTACTCTCGATATCCAAAACGCCAAATGGATTTCGGCCGACCCGCAAAGCCCGCAGGGAAAGGAAAATGTCCTCGCAAGACAAATCATCCGAGGACTTATTATGCCATCGGCCGTTACGAGTAACTTCAAAACGCCCTACATCCTTAATGAGATAAACCCCCAGGCCATATCCGCTGCCCTGCACGCCGGACCAAGCGAGCGACTGGTCGCCCTGCAAAACCAGTTGTATAGAAAAATAGCCAAAACCCTCGCCAATATAGGCGCCGAAATAAACTCCCGGCTGGTCTTCGGCGTCGGCTGCATAACGCTGATTATGATAGGTATCGGCCTGGGAATCATTCTCAAAGGGGGACACTTACTTACCGCCTTTGCCGCCAGTGCAGCACCTGCACTGGCACTCATTGTCTGTATTATGATGGGAAAAAATATAGCCGAAAACCCCGCTGCCGCTTCATGGGCCGGAATACCTCTTATGTGGGCGGGACTGATTATTCTCTCAATGCTGGGACTTGAATTATATCGGCGACTACTTCGTCATTAAGTATTTAATAATAAACCGGCAAAAAACAAAATGAAAATATTAGACAAATACGTTGCGAAAAATTTCCTCATCGGCTACGCCATTGCCTTTTCCGTCCTCATCGGCATGAGAATAACCATAGACCTCTTCGTCAATCTCGACGATTTCACAGAGCATGCCAACCTAAATACCCTGTCTATAATAGCCAACATCATCACTTATTACTCGCTCCAAAGCACTTTATATTTCCGCGACTTCGCTGGAATGATTACCGTTGTCGCCGCCGCTTTTTCCCTTGGTAAAATGGTCCGATACAACGAGCTGACAGCAATGATGGCTTCGGGCGTCAGCTTAAAAAGAGTCATTACTCCCATCGTCGTCCTCGCCATCGTGTTCTCCGGTTTCCTGATAATCGACCAGGAATTGGTTATCCCACCCCTCAGCGCCAAACTCGTCCGCAATAAAGACGTTGTCCCCGGCAAAGAATCCTACAACGTCTGGTTCGTAACTGATGCCAGCGGCTCACTTCTCTCCGCCAAAAAATTCGACGTGGCTTCCTCGACTTTTGACGACCTTATTGTCGTAACTCGTTCCAAAAAACCAGACACCCTCCTTTGGGAACCAACAGGTTTTATCGAAGCCAGCAAGGCAATCTACGATTTCAAAAGCCAGACCTGGCTCCTTACCAACGGCTTTTTCACCCCCATCCCAAAACTTGGCTCGCCGCAACCCGGCAGACAAAATGCCTCTGCCTCACGAACGCCACTTGCTGCCTACCACACCGACTTAACACCAAACGACATCCCCGTCAGGCGAAAAGCCGAGCACAAATCTCTTCTCAGCTCTCTGCAATTGTCTCGACTGGCCTCGCAGGGAACCCAGCTCAAAGACCTCGCCAACCTTTACAGCCAGAAACATTTCAGAATTACCGACCCCATTATGAACCTCGTTATGCTCCTTGTCTGCCTCCCAGTCCTTGTTTGCCGCGACCCCAAATCTATGAAATCCGCTATCGCAATCAGCTTCGCAATCACCGCCGCCTCTCTTATCGTCGGCTTTGTCTGCAGAATACTCGCCACTGAGGATGTCTTCGGCAGAGTCGTCCCCGAACTCTGGGCGTGGCTCCCCGTCTTCATCTTCGCTCCCATCGCCGTTTATGAGATTGACTCGATGAAAACCTGATTCAGAAAACCAGATTTGACTTCAATTTTTCACGAATCTCTTTATTTATCCTCGCGCTGCACCATTGTTTGCCGCACATCGAGCAGTAATCCGCGTTCATTTTGCCGTTTTCCTCTATCCCCTTGCACGCCTCCTCGTGCATCCTAACGGCCGTCTCCGGATCCAGCGATTGCGCAAGATGGCTGTCCCAGTCAAGGTTCGCTCTGGCGATACTCAATCCCCTGTCCCTGTCTGCCGCGCCGGCAAGTCCGCGAGCCACGTCGCCCGCGTGCGCCGCAATTCGCGCCGCAATCACTCCCATCCGCACGTCCTCAGCGTTCGGCAGTCCCAAATGTTCCCTCGGCGTCACATAACACAAAAACGACGCCCCGTAATACGCCGCCGCCGTCCCCCCTATCGCTGATGTGATATGGTCATACCCCGGCGCAATATCCGTAACCAAAGGCCCAAGAACATAAAACGGCGCATTATGGCAAATCTCCTGCTGAATTTTCATATTGCGCTCTATCTGGTTAAACGGCACATGCCCCGGCCCCTCAACCATAACCTGGCATCCCGCCTCAATCGCTCGCTGCGTCAACTCTCCCAGCGTCCTCAGCTCCGCAATTTGTGACTCATCCGTCGCGTCCGCCAAACTTCCGGGCCGCAAACCATCCCCCAAAGAAAAACAAACGTCATATTCACGCATTAATGCGCACAATTCATCGAACATCTCATAAAGCGGATTTTGCCTGCCGTGATACAGCATCCACTCCGCTAATAACGCCCCGCCCCTGCTAACTATCCCCATCACTCGCCTGCCCGTCAAAGGCAAATACTCCCTCAGCACCCCAGCGTGTATCGTAAAAAAATCGACCCCCTGCTTCGCCTGCCTCTCTATCACATCAAGAATTATCTTCTCATCAACTTCTTCAACCGTCCTGTCCGAAACCATCTGGTAAATCGGCACCGTCCCAAAAGGCACCGAACATTGGGCCAGCAATTCCTCCCTTATCGCGTCCAAATCGCCCCCCGTGCTCAAATCCATTATCGCGTCCGCCCCCGCTGCTATCGCGACCCGCATCTTCTCAATTTCTTCCCCAACCGTGCTGCGAACGCTGCTCACCCCGATATTCGCGTTGACCTTAGTCCTCAACACCCGCCCTATACCTGCCGGCTTCAAATTCCGCTTCAGATGAATCACGTTTGCGGGTACTACTAACCGCCCCGCCGCTATCTCATCTCGTACTATCCCCGCCTCGATCCCTTCAGCCTTCGCCACGTATTCAACCTCCGGACTTATCCGCCCGGACTGTGCTATTTCCAGTTGCGTCGCCATTTTAATTTCTCACCTAAAACAAAAAAATCGCTTCCATAAGGAAGCGATTTCAATCTCATACTAACATCTTCGACTGTCTTTAATCACTTCCCTACGCAGGCCTTGCCTTTTACGGCTGTCCTGTTCAGGTTCAAAGGGTTTGCTCTCAGATTCGCGCCATCAGCGAATCACCCCTAGTGAACAACTGCGTTATATCTCAACGTTATCGGTTAATACCAAATCGTAATGATAATGCTCGGCTCCGTCTTCTTGCCGACAACATCGCCCGTAACAGTATTCGTCCGCTTTATATTAACGCCCGGGTTATCCATCAGCCATTTGCATATCTGCTCATCCAGAAAATCAATCGCCCCAGCATGTAGCTTCGTGTAGAAATTCTTGACGCCCGTAATACGGTCTGGCCAGCTCACCTTTTTACCCGTGTCCTTGATAACGGGCATAGGCGTCTCTTCGGATGACTCGCTTGCGCTGCCGGATGTGCCTGCGCCCAAATCCAACGGCGAATGAGACACCGAAAGCCCATCATCAAAAGGAATCGGCTTTTCCTCGCCCGGCTTGCCAACTTCAAACTCGTTCATTAAACTGCCCTCCATAAAATTATGGAATCCACACGTTTCTAAAGCATTTTGAACTGTTATTTAGTATAACAACCTTGTGATACCCGTCAAACATTTTATGATATCGGCCAATGGATATTAAAAAGAATACAAAACGGACTACCGTCGGCTTCATCGCCCTCGGCTGTCCCAAAAATATGGTGGACAGCGAACGGATGCTCGCCCTCATCGCCCAGGCCGGCTTCGTCATCACACAGGATACCGACAACGCAGATGTCGTCGTCATCAATACCTGTGGCTTCATCGCCCCCGCTAAAGCCGAAGCCCTCGACGCAATAAACCTCGCCATCCGCCAAAAACAAAAAGGCAAAGTGCAGAAAGTCGTCGTCGCCGGCTGCCTGGCGCAGCGAATGGGCAAAAACCTCCTCAATGAAACCTCCGGAATCGACGCCATCCTCGGCCTCCAACAACGCGACAATATCCCCGACATAATCAAATCAACCCTGACCGCCAATAAAACCATAACCGCCGTAAGCCCAAATCCTCATATCCCCTATGACGACCGAACACGCCTTCGAATCACCCCGCCACACTGGGCATACCTCCGCATCAGCGAGGGATGCAACAAAAAATGCTCCTTCTGCACCATCCCCGCCATCAGGGGCAAAGCACGCAGCAAACCAAAACAACTCATCCTCGCCGAAGCACGCCAGCTCGTTGCCTCAGGCGCAGTCGAACTCAATATCATCGCCCAGGACATAACCGCCTATGGCCACGACCTTAATATCCCCAACGCCTTGCCAAAACTGCTCACCGAACTCGCCAAAATCCCGCGACTCCGCTGGATTCGACTCCTCTATCTCTATCCCACCGGCATCACCGAACGCCTAATCGAAACTGTCGCCTACTCCGATAAAATCCTCCCCTACTTTGACATCCCCCTTCAGCACATAAACCCGCAAATCCTCAAAGCAATGCGCAGACCTCACTCCAAAGACAAAATCTGCCGGCTCATCGAAACCCTGCGAACCAAAATCCCCGCCTGCGTCCTCCGCACAACCTTCATCGTCGGCTTCCCCGGCGAAACTGACGCCCGCTTCAACGAACTCCTCGAATTCATCGACTGGACTCGCTTCGATAACCTCGGCTGCTTCACCTTCTATCCCGAACAAGGGACCCCAGCCGCCAGCTTACCGCACCAGGTCCCCAACCGCGTCAAAAAATATCGCCTCGAAAAACTTATGCTCGCTCAGCAACAAATCGCCTTCGATAAAAATAAATCTCGAATAGGCAGCGTACTGACCTGCCTCGTTGACAGCATCGACAAAAATCACACCGCCAAAGCCCGCTTCTTCGGCCAGGCGCCCGATATCGACCCCCTTTGCATAATCCGCGATTGTCACGCCTCCCCCGGCTCCTTCATTAACGTCAAAGTCACCGGCTCGAAGAACTACGACCTCCTCTGCCGTCAAATTTAATCTTGAATTACACAAACCAATATGTAAACTTTGCCTATGCTAAAACAGGTTCCTAACATATTGACCTTTGGCCGGCTCGTCCTGACCATACTCTTTCTCGGCATGCTTCTTTACTCCCCCTGCGCCCTCAACAGAACACTCCTCCTCGATACGGCCTTCACCATTTTTGTAATCGCCGGCCTCACAGACATCATCGACGGCCCTATCGCCCGAAAACTCAACGTCGCCAGCAAATTAGGCCGTATGCTCGACCCGCTCGCCGACAAAATCCTCGTCTGCGGTGCATTCATCTGTTTCGCCATCATCGGCGAACCCTCCCTCTTCGCCATTTCCGAAACTTATATGAACGTTATACGCTGGGGCATCGCCGCTATCCTGATTGGCAGAGAAGGATACGTAACCATTCTCCGTCACGCCGCAGAGGCCAAAGGCATCGACTTCCGTGCCGTCGCTTCAGGCAAAATAAAAATGTTCCTCCAGTCCTTCGCCGTCGGAACCGTCATTATCAAATCAGCCCACATCCAAACCGCCGACTGGGGGCATTGGTTTACCACCATTACCTTCCTCATTATGCTCACGGTCACCATCGTCTCTGGCTTTTCCGCCACCCGCCGAACCGCCCCAAAACCATCATAAAAATTTTTTAAGATTTTGCTTGACATCGCATAGTATGTAATACATAATAAGTATAACAATACATTGTAACGAAATACGAAATTTTATCCGCCACAGGCGAAAAAAGGAGATTGGTATGAAATTTGAAAGTCAGTTACTCAAAGGTATCGCCCCCGTCGTTGTGCTTCAGATTCTCTCACGCGGCGAAATGTATGGCTATGAACTAACCCAGACCATCGAACAGCGCAGCGACGAAATCCTCACGCTGGGCAAAGGCACCCTCTACCCTCTGCTCTACAACCTTGAAGCCAAACGCTTAGTCAAGGCCCGCGTCGAAACCACCAAATCAGGCCGCAAAAGACGCTACTACTCAATCACCAGCAAAGGCAAAGAATATCTGGCAGGCCAGACCGAGCAGTTGCGAAAGTTGCGAACAGGCCTCGATTTCGTCTTCGGCGGCGCGATTAAAACCGCGTAAACGAATGAGCCGTTAACCGAGCATCAATAAATTAGGAGCGACGTTATGGCTAAAGATGATAAAACATTCGAAAACCTGCCCACCAGCGCTGTCGAATACATCAACCTCGTCATCAAAAATATGCGATACCGCAAAAAAGCACGCAATGAAGTCCGCGAAGAGCTGATTGACCATTTCGAAGTTTATCTGAAAGATTGCGCCACTAATGAGGAAAAAGAGCAAAAAGCACAGCGGTTGATATCCGAATTCGGCGACCCGAAACTCCTCGCCATCCTTATGCGCCGCGCAAAAAAACGCTGCCGGCCCCTCTGGCGAACCGTCGTCGCAAGAACATTCCGGGCACTCGCCGCGATGATAATACTCCTCATTCTTTACATCGCCTGGTTCTTCACCGGCAAACCCGTCATCACAACCAATTACATCGCGGAACTCAACAAAATCATCCGCCCCTCCGCCGACGATTCCACGAACGCCTTCCCTCTTTATAACAAGGCCATCAAGACCATCGTGGACACAAACGATGCCAAAGAACTCTTACGAATGAATTTTTATGACGCTAACGACGAGCAAATAAAACTTATCAGGCAGTGGCTTGCCAAAAATGACGCGCCCCTTGCCCTTGTTACAAAAGGTTCAAAATTACCTTACTGTTGGCAGCAGTATCAGTCGAATGACCCCGAACAAAGCATGCTGTCGGTTCTCCTGCCGGACCTCGCACCTTCCCGTAATATTGCCCGTGCCCTTTGCTGGCGGGCATGGTTAAACGCGCAATCCAACGACTTTAATTCGGCTTTCCAGGATATCGAAACCTGTTACCGCCTTGGCAGGCACTATAAAGGCGAAAAAACATTGCTCGTTGAGCAGCTCGTTGGTATGGCCATCAAGGGCCTTGCCCTGCGAACATCTCGACAAATGCTGGATTCCTGTAAAATTGAATCAAGCACCCTCGCCGGTTTTCAGCAGCGTCTCCAACCCCTCATCGACAGCGACAATTTCAAGCCGGATTTTAATCTTGAAAAACTCCTTATGTACGATGAAATACAGCGGAGCTTTACCGAAAGCCGATTCGGCCCCTCTCATCTTTATCCAAAACGTATGATAGGATTTTACGAGTCAAGCAACGAGAACCCCAAACATGACCCGATGGTTGACATGATTCTGGTCTTAAAATATTCCCCGGACGTCTTATTCTCACCCACTAAGGCCGAAACGATTGCCAGTACCGATGCCTTCTATAAACGCTTCGATGAAATTTTCTCCAAAACGCCCGCCCGGGTAAAGGCCGAAGGAATCGACCCTGATTCAGAAATCAGCCGAATCGTGAACAATAACATCTTCCTTAAAATCCTGATGCCCGCGTTGGCCCGCGTTAATATGATCGCGTGGCGAAACAAAATCGACGTCGAAAGCACCCCGCTTATCATCGCCCTCGTCAGATACAAGCAGGATACAGGCGCCTTCCCTGAATCACTCGATAAATTAGTGGAACAGGGGTATATTAAACAGATTCCGATTGACCCCTTCAGCGATAAGCCGATTGCCTATCGCAAAACTGATAACAATTTCCTCCTTTACGGTTGGGGTGATAACCTCAAGGATGATGGCGGACAGGTGGCTCGTGATAAAAAAGGCAAACCCATAAAGTTCGCCGATACGGGCGACTGGGTATTCTGGCCTGTCGTAAAGAACTGATACAGAGCTTCTAATTCTCTTCTCTGTGTCCTCTGTGTGCTCTGTGGCTAAACCTATGCACTAAGTGGTCGGTCTGGGGCGGGGCGTAAAGGGCAACAGTATCCGCTGTGCCTTGCGAATCCGTCGGCGGTTGCGCTCAGAGGGCTTCTCATAATACGCATTACGCTTCATATCTCTTATCAAACCCTCTTTTTCACACAGCTTCTTGAACCGCCTCATCATCTGCTGAACTGATTCGCCCGTTCGCGATTTGACCTTCAACATAAAAAAAACACCCCTTACGCCAACCTGATTAAGGTTAAACAAATAAACCTGTTTATCACCAAATTGCCTAAACAGTATATTCTAACCGCCGGCCGGACGTTTGCAAGTCAAAAATCTGAAAAAAACAGATGCCCCTAACCGACTGTGAACCCGACAGTTGATTGAACAGTATCCGGGAATATGGTAATCTGGGCGGGTTATTTTGGAGGTAGCCGATAAATGGACAAAATGCGTGAGACCATAGGGGTTAGAAAAGAGCGGGCCATATTAGTCGGGGCAATACTGCAACGTCAGAAAGACAACGATGACCTCAAAGAGCTTACCGCCCTGGCCGAAAGCGCGGGCGCCATTGTCGTTGACCGTTTCCAGCAGAAAATCCATAAAATCCATCCCGCCCTTTATATCGGCAAAGGCAAAGTTGAACAACTCGCCGAACGGGTCAAACGGTTCAGCGCCGATATCGTCATATTCGACAACGACCTGCTCCCGCGCCAAATCAGGGAGCTTGAGGAGATAATCCCCGCCAAAGTCATCGACCGCAGCGAATTAATTCTCGACATATTCGCCACAGGCGCAAAGACCGCCCAGGCCAAACTTCAGGTTGAACTTGCCCAGCTCGAATACACCTACCCCCGTCTCGCCCGTATGTGGTCACACCTGGACAGTGTCGCCGGCGCGGGCGGCGCAACCACCGCAGGAGCCGTCGGCGGCATCGGAACACGCGGGCCGGGCGAACAGCAACTCGAAACCGACAGACGACTTGTCAGCAAACGCCTGTCGGACCTCAAACGCGAGCTTGAAGAACTCGACGAACGCCGAGTCCGCGAAATCGACAGCAGAAAGGACACGTTCAAAATATGTCTCGTCGGCTATACGAACGTCGGCAAAAGCACACTCCTCAACGCCCTCACCGACGCCGACGCTTACGTCGAAGACCGCCTTTTCGCGACTCTCGATACCCGCACAAGAAAATGGCAGCTTGAAGGTGGAGCCGAAGTCCTGCTCAGTGATACCGTCGGCTTCATCAGGAACCTCCCCCACCAATTAGTTGAATCATTCAAGGCAACCCTCGAAGAGGCAACCACCGCAGACCTGCTCCTGCACGTTGTCGATGTCTCAAACCCCGACGCCCAAAAACAAATCGAATCGGTCAACAAAGTCCTCGCCGATATCGGATGCAGCGAAAAACAAATCCTCCTTGTCCTCAACAAAATCGACGTCGTCAGCGGCCTCAATACGCTCGAAACGCTTCAGACGCTTTTCCCCGACGCCGTCGGCATCTCCGCGAAGACCGGCTACGGACTCAACCGCCTGCACGAAGCCGTGTTGGAAAAATACCACGGCGGCATCATCACCGTCAAAATCACTATCAGCCAGGCGGACGGAAAAATCCAGAGTTTCCTCCGCGCATACAGCACCATACTCGATGAAAAATACACCACTTCCAATGTCATTATCAAGGCCCGCTTAGGCCAAAACCAGCTTGTGAATCTCAAACGCCTCAAGCCGGTGAAGCTGGAATTGGTAAACCCCAGGAAAGGGGGTTGATTATTGATAATTCCAGACAAGTATCCCGCCGAGAATTAGCCCGATCCGCTCAACAGAATAGTCCATTTATCACGAACTGCGTATCCTAAAAAACGGAGCCCGCTTTTTTGCCCGTAACTGTCTGCGAACCTCTCGGATTTTTCAACTCACCGGTGAGTTTTGAGCCGTCCAGTTTTCCTTCGAAGTTCATCTCAAATCTCATCCTGCCGAATTCTGGAGTAACCTTGAAGCTCACTTTATCACCTTCGAGAGTTACCTTCTCAATAGGCGTTACGCCGTACATACCGCTCATATCCCGGTTGATTTTCAGTCGCTGTCTGGAATTGCCCCACGGCGCGGCGACGTCGAGAATCCAGGTGCCGATAAGTTCCGAGCCGATTAGTTTCGCTTCGGCTGGCATTTCATTACCTTCCGCCTTAAACACGCCTCCAAGCGTATCCGTCTTCGGCTCGATAGTTCCTTCAAAGTTGCATACACTCTCAGCGTCCTGAACCTTGATGATACTCTTGAAGGTCAGCTTGTTTCCTTCGCATTTCGCGTCCGTAATCTTATAGTCACCCTCTTTTTTTTGCCATTCAGCCGATAACGAACCATCCTTGTCGGCCTTAACGGCGAGTATCGCGGCACTTTCGCCATTCTTCGTCTTGAACTTCATATTCCAGATGCCGGCCGCTAATGGTATCATTGGGCTGCGTTTGCCCTCCATTTTGGATTGGTTTCCGCCGTGGGTCAGGGTCCCTGAAAGTTTGTTGCCTTCAATTGTGCCTGCAAAGTATCCCTTGAAGGTCTCTTTGGGGAATCGGACTGTTTGCGTGAAGGTGACATTGTTGTCCTTAAACCTTACGTCTTCCAGCTCACTGAAACCTCTCGAATTTATCCACTGCCCGATTAACCTGCCTCCGCTGTCTCCGGCAAAAAACATTATTGAGCCGCCCATCCTGTCACAGGGGTCTGCCTTAATCTGCCAGTCGCCGTATAATTCCTTTCCGCCCATACGAGCCGATTCCGGCAATGTTGAGGCCGATGCCTGGGCAAGTTTAGTTATGTCCGGCGGCGTATATCTGGGCAATTTGCCGGTTAAGAGCAGTTCCTTCACATAAACACCAAATTCCGGCGTCGGCATATAATTCCAGTCCGCTATCAATGTCGGTCCCGCCGTCGTATGTAAGTCCCACGCCGTGAATGACCAGTTATGGTCTTGAATTGTCTGAAGCACATGTAACAGCCAGTCGTCGCCCATTGCGGTCGAAGGACTCTGTCCCCACCATCCTGTCCTTCTATTCGGGCCGCCGGAGCCGCCGAATTCGGAGATGATAACTGGGAATTTGGCGGTGGCCTCTTCCATACTGGCAATCCAGGTAAATACACTCTGGCTCTTGTTGTCGTATGCATGATTGGCGTAAATAACGCCGTTCCCGGTGGGGTCCTTAAGCTGTCTGCCCGCGAGGATGCCGTTGAAATCGTATGCCCACTCCAGGCCGCCTGCGATAACGACGTTTTTAGCGCCGGTAGCTCGCACGGTATCCAGCATTTCCTGCATTCCTACTGCTTCGTATTTTTTAGCCGACAATCCGGGCCTGTTTGGGCGGTCCGTAATCATCCCGCCATTGAGCCAGACGTCCCATGTTACGTCGTGCGGCTCGTTGTAAAGGTCAAAAAGAACCGCAGGATTATTGGCATAGACGGGGGCAAAATCCTTCCAGAATATCACGCTGTTGCGGTCCGGCATCGAATGCTGGCCGATATTCTGACCCCATTCATTCACATCGGACCAGTGCAGGTCCAGAAGAATGTAACAGCCCTTCGAGCTGCACAGGTTAACTACCTCTTTGACAAGCGCGCGATATGCCTTGCCTTCATCGTTTTGTTCCGGGGATTTTCCAAACCAGCGGTCCTGCGACAAAGGCAGGCGAATGATATTGACGTTCCAGTCGTCAATGGCAACTCTAACTGTCTCAAGGATAGTCCCGTTGCAGTCGCAGGTCCATTCAAGGCAGGCGGCGTTGACACCTCGCAGCAAAACCGGCTGGTTTTTGCTGTTGAGAATCTGATTCCCTTTTACCTTCAAAGCAAGAGGCGAGCCCGATGATTTCACCTGTGCCCCCAAAACCGCCTTTGATTCCGGTTTCTCCGACGACATCGCTTCGCCGGCCAATACTATCGCCACACACAAACTCAATGCAGCCAATTTCACGTTCATACTTCGCGCCTTTCATTAATCCTTATTTACCACTGGCCTAATATATCCGCCCCCGCCACGATTTTCTACCAATTTATTATGTCTTACCACGTGCAAAGTGCGGTGGCATCCGCTTCTGGCGGGTTGCTGGGTTGGATGTTGGATGTTCTATGTTTACACGCCGTCCGTGGCAATTTCCATAACTCAAAACTCGACACTTAAAACTCAAAACCCCATCCCTGCGTTACTTCTTTTTGGTTGTGTCTTCGAGGAAAATATTGCCGACGTATTTGAACTTCTGCCCGCCTAATGAGACATCGACCATCAGCCCCTTATCAGTGGTGATAAATACGGCCATACCAGCTTTGTAATCGGCTTTCACAGCGGCACCCGCGGTTATCGCCACACCTGTAACCTGGGCGGAGAAGGTGTATTCTTCTGCCTTGAACTTGTCGAGGTCGGATTTATCCCGGAAGAAAACAATCTCGCGGAAATATTCGCCGCCCAGCGAAAAGCCCAGCGTCGCCTGCTTCATATCGCAATAGCCGACCTTTGTCCCCTTCTCAAAAACTTCCCCCTTGCCGTATGCCCCGCCAACCCATATTGCCCCCTTGCCTATCTTCGGCAGCACCGCATAGCCGTATGACTTGTCGAAGAATTTTTGTATCTCGGGGTCCTTCTCCTTGAATATCGCGACCGCCTCGTTTATCTGCGCTGTCAAAACCTCTCTTCCCTCCATCTTCTCAGGAGCCGTCGAACAACCGGCCACTACTATCACCGTACACAATACCAATACTGCCAATTTAGTATTCATAAACAACTCCTTTCGTTTGTCCCCATAAAAACAGCCGACGTTATAGGGACGCCGGCTGTTTATCCTAATGAAAAACAGTTTTTTACGATTTATCATCCTAATAATAAATATCGCACATTATATAACGCTCACTCAATAAGGGATTTGCTTAATTCCAATAAGGCGATTACTTAACGCAATCCCACTCCACCCCGCCGCCAGCGGGCCTGCTTCGGGGTCTGCCTGCCCCGCGTAGTCCCTTAGGGACGAAGTAGGGTCATTCGTCCGGTATTTTCAGGCGACCATTGCATTTCGGGCATTTACCCGTCTTGCCCGCGTATTTTGCCGGCATCTTGAGCCGCTTGCCGCACGAACAGGCAAACCGTATAAATTCGTCTTTAGGAGTTTGAGCTTCCAGCGGTATCGTTTGCGGCTGCTCGGGAGGGTCTAATGATATGGTCTTGGGCACAAATGGAACCGGCGGTATGGGGACCAGCGGCAGTTCCGGCTGTTCGTTTGCCGTCCCGTTTAGATAACTATAATATCCCGTTGGGGACTCCCCAATTGCCGACGGATGTCTGTATTCTTCGATTATCTGCAAAAGCGATTTCTCATATCGTTCCATTGTCACCATCTTGTATTTCAGCATTAAAAGCGCCAGGACAACGCCCCCCGCAAAACCTCCCAGGTGTGCGAAATACGCCACGCCTCCCCCGCCGCCCAGCATTGCCCCCAATATATCGAACACCAGCCAGAATAATATCATCCACGCGCTGCTTACGTTGAACCCTCTTATGTAAGGAAAAAATACCAAATAACAGGTTATTTCATTTTGCGGGAACAGAACCAAAAACATCCCTACGATGCCGTTTATCGCCCCGCTTGCCCCAAGCACGCCGCCGCCGACAAATATCAGATGAGAAATCCCGGCAATAAGCCCCATGCCTATGTAAACCGGAATATAACGAAGATTGCCTATTTTGGCGCAAATGGCATTGCCGAATATCCACAAAAAAAGCATATTACCCAGGAGGTGCAAAATGCCCCCGTGCAGCCACATGTGCCCGAACAATCCTTTTAATGTCAAGCCGTCTAAAATATAAGGCCTTATTTCCCCCCACAAATAATACCGCCGGAGTATTATTTCCTTGATGAGCCCCTCTTTGAATTGTTCCCGCTGGTCCGCCTTCTTAAAGAGAACCGCATCGTCCATACTTCTGGTGGTTTTTTCTACTGATTTTTCAATCTCTTTAAGCTGCTTATCCTTCACCCCGAAATCTTTGGCCATGTCCTCTATCGACTTGTTCTCATACTCCTTCGTCTTGGCGGGCAGTTGGGCCTTGCGTTCATTGATACTTAACGTCTGCAGGACAAACACCGCGATTGTCCCCGCGATTATCAGCCAGTTCACAATCGGCAGTCGGTCCTGCGGAACATCAACGTGCGCTGGTATTATCAATCCGTCGCCTCCTGACAACCGCCTCTCTGAATATGGCCCATTATGCTCTCCTCTGTTGCCTTGTCCCCTCCCCGGCCAAAGCTGCCTTTATTATACCCTTTTAAATCCTGTTTTCAAGTATCTGCCTCTCGCCCCCACAGCTACTTGTCGCACGCCCCCACGCTTTGCTTCGCAAAACGAAGCAGTGGATGAAAGACAAGTGTGGGAGGTGGCTAAAAATTATTCGCTGTTGAAAAATCTGTGTAATCAGTGTAATCTGTGGTTTATGTTCAAAAACATATCCATAATCGGCGACGGTGCGATGGGCACCGTCCTTGCGATGCTGCTGGCGGAAAAGAATACGCCCGTTCGTCTCTGGGGCTACGATGCCAAACAATTGCAGGAGATGGCTGGTGCCCGCGAAAACATAAAATTTCTCCCGGGCCACAAACTCCCCAAAACGATTATTTTCGAACCCGACGACAAAAAAATTATTGCCGACGCCGACCTGATTATCTCCGCCGTGCCGTGTCAATTTATGCGAAGCGTCTGGACCCGCCTGCAAAAATACACGCCCAAAGGCGTCCCCGTTTGCTCAGTCGCGAAGGGAATCGAAAATAAAACCCTGCTTCGCCCCACCCAAATCATCGCCGACGTCCTCGGCAGCAACGCCTCCCGGGGCCTGGCCGCGTTATCCGGCCCGACAATAGCCGACGAACTCGCCGCAAGATTACCCGCCACTGCCTGCGTCGCCTCTGCCGACGACCAGCTCGCCCAGCAAATCCAGCTTACCCTCAGCATCTCCTGGTTCCGCATCTATACCAACACCGACGTGGTCGGCGTGGAATTGGCCGGCGCAATGAAAAATATCATCGCCATCGCCGCAGGCATAATCGACGGCGTCGGCGCAGGCGACAACGCCAAGGCCGCCCTCCTTTGCAGAGGCCTCGCCGAAATCTCCCGCCTCGGAGTGGCTATGGGTGCAAACCCGCAGACCTTCGCAGGCCTCACAGGCCTCGGCGATTTGGTAACAACCTGCATTTCCCCCAAGGGCAGAAACCGTTCCTTCGGCGAACGAATCGGCCAAGGCCAAACACCCTTGATTGCCCAATCCGCTACGGAATCCGTTATCGAGGGTATCGCCACCTGCAAATCCGTCGTCGAGGGTCTCCTCCAGCAATACAAGGTCGAGATGCCCATTACCCAGGCCGTCTATGATGTCCTCTTCAAGAACAAATCCGTCCAGTCCGCCATCGCCGACCTTATGACCCGCCAGTTAAAACCCGAATCTTCAACCAGCCAAAAAAGCTGACCGCCTAAACTTTCGTTAACCAAAAGGATTGACTGCCGCCCAATTTCCGCTAATATATCAATGACTGGGGCGGTTAGCTCAGGTGGCTAGAGCGCGTGCTCGACACGCACGAGGTCACAGGTTCGAATCCTGTACCGCCCATTACCCCTTCGCATTGTGTCGTAAGGTGTTGTTCTGTGTTGAATTTCGCAGGTTCTCCGCCCGTGTGCGAAGCCGTGCAACACGGTTCAGCATTTTGCTGCGCCGCATTTTGCGCCGCCTCTCCGTTGCCGGTAGAAATCCCAGCAGCCCGCTCAAAGTGTTCCTCTGTCACTTGAAGGTAGTGCTTCCTCGCCACTGCCTTTGAATTGCCAATCCACGCACAGACAACGTGCTCAGGCCAACGCTCAGCCAATTCCGTTTCGCGTGTGCTGCGAAGATTCTGAAACAGCTTCGGCCAACGTTTAAGTCCTGCTTTGGTAATAATGCGGTCAAGCTGGGTTCTCAGGTTGCAATTAGCTTGGCGATAGCGTGTGATAACATATTCAGTCCCCGGCTCCGCCTGCTCAAACACCTCCTGCAAATAAGGCAGCAACTCAGGAAACAACGGGACGAGCCGTGAATCGTGGCCAACGTGGTGAGCTGTCTTTGGACTTCGGACGACCATCCGCCCTTTATCCCAATCAATATCTCGCCACGTCAAGCCAAGATGTTCCGAAGGGCATCGCAGCCCGCCATACCGGCTCAAGGCAAATAACAATCGCCATTGAGCATCCGGGCAGGCATCCAGAATCTTCTGTGCCTCCGCCTGTGTGATAAAGTAGTATCGCTGTGGATTCCCCTGTGACGTTGATTTAAGGTCTTCAAAGGGATTGGCCGACACTAACTTCCGCCGCACCGCCACGCGGAAGAATTGCTTGGCAGTGCCACAACGCCGCCGGATTGTATCATCAGCCATCCCTTTCTTGACAAGGTATAGCCGCCACTGGTCGGCTTCGCCGGGCGTAATTTCCCGCAAGGGCTTATCGTCGCCGAAAAAGTCGGTCAAGTTTAGCCGAACCCGCTTATAAGTGATACTTGTGCCCGGTTTCACGTCGCTTCGTTCTGCGATATACGCATCCAGAAACGCACGCAGTTTTACACTATCACGCCGCCCTACCAATCCTACGCCAGCCAGTTTGTCATACATTGATTCGTCAAGGCCAGTCAGCCAGTTAGCCGTCTCATCGTCAACAACGCCGGTTATACCCGTAGCGGCCAAGACCAATTGCTCGATTTTCACCTTGACGGCTTCGGCTTGTCGCATCGTGGCTTTGCCCAGCCGGATTGCCCTTCGGCTTCCGTCACCAGCCACAAACTGAATCCGCTTTCGGCCATTAGGGTCACTATTCACGCTTGCCATATTTCACCTTCCGTTTCTTTGTCGTTTTGGGCCGGATAATGATTTCAAGGCCCAGGGCCTTTATGAGTTTTTCCAAACTTTCAATGCTCAAAGCTTTCTCACCTGTCATCAACCGCGATAACTGGCTTTGCGGAATGGATGTATCTTTTGACAACCGATAACGGCTCTTGCCGCTGGCTTTAATTGCCTTCCGAATTTCATCAAGTATCTTACTCATTAAATCAAACATACCACATACTTATCCATAGTGCAAGTATTATTCTGAAATTTTTTCACCGTCCTTGTTTTCTGTAGTAGTTGGTCGAACTGCCTGCTTTAGCCAATCCCGCAATGAATCTACAGGATAGAGAATAGCTTTACCAAGCCGAATATGCGGCACTTCTCCCCTGTCTGTCCATTCCCAAAGCAGACGCTCACTGATACCCAGGGCCTTTGCCGCCTCACGGGGCCTCAGTGCCAAACACGGCGTTTCCGGCTTGTTTCCGGCCAATGTATTCGTAGGATTTGCGCCTATCATTGATATTTTCTCCAACAACAACGTATGAGCATCTTTGATAATCTTTGAGCATCTTGGGTTTTCAGCGTAAAAACGAAAGGTGAGCAAAGGTGCTCAAAGGTAATCAGCATAATGGACTTGAGCATCTTCATAGCTGGTCTATCCTCCAGAACCATTGCAATTTACCTTCGCTTGAAAGAGCATAGCTAACAACGCCAAGCTCCTGTTTGGCTCGTCTCAATGTTCCTTTTTTTATTCCTTGTTCGTCAGCCCGCCTGAAAATATCTGCTGCTGTCACGGCACTACCTTGAGGCAATTGTTCGACAAGCCACGTTTTTGCTTTGTTAAGTGCTTCTGGCTCGATAGTGCTTACCGTCGAAAGTGCTTCATCAGCGGTTAAGGTCACAGGTTCACTTTCAAAAACCACTTTCCCGTCAACAATCTCAAAAGCCAAACCTGTCGGCTCGATGAGAACGTTATGCTTTGCGGGGGTAAGCAGTCGGCGTTTGCTGTCCGGGTCGTTCGGGTCAGTTGTAACAAGCCAACACGTTCTCGCAGCAGCCAAAAAAGCCAGTGAACCCATTGCGCGATATACCGCTTTGCCGGAAGCGTTTTTGTTAAGGTGCGTAACGCCAATTACGGCCACGCCGCATTTTTCAGCCAATTCGACAAGCGGCCTCAACACGCTGCGAACCTCTGCGTCTTTATGTGAATCTATCCTGCCGCCCAAATACGCGCTCAATGGGTCTATGATGACCAGCTTTGCATCCCTTTGGCTTCGGACGGCCTGTTGTAGTGCCGGTAGGTCTCTCTGTAAGTTGAAGTATTCGCAGTGCTCACGATTTTCCTCGTCCTTTATCTTCACCCCCTCAAGTGCGACAATTTTGCTCACGTCCGCACCAAGAGCGTCAAGCCGGGGCCGAACTACGTGCGCTAAATCATCTTCGGCGGTCAATATGACGACCGAACCTTTTGACGCACTGCTCTCAGGTGTTCCGCCCTCCAGCCAAGCCCCTCCCGTGCTTACCTTCGCCGCCATAAACAACGTCAGAAAGCTCTTACCCAGCCCTGGGTCGCCAAGAATTAGGGTCAACATTCCCAGCGGTATCCGATTGAACCAAAGCCAGTCAATCGGTAATGGTTCGACATCAGCAAGCATTTTAATAATCGGCTTTGAATCACTTGGCTCAATCGCTCCGTCAAGACCCTCGGCAATTTGCTGAATTTCAGAAACACACTCTCCAACCGGCTCATCCGAATCCAGAATTTGTTTCATTTTGTCGTGTGCCTCGACAAGCCGACGCCGCTGTGCTTTCCCTTTAACGATGTTTGAATAGTATTCAGCGTTAGCCGACGAAGGGACAGAATCGAGAATTTTTTGCAGATAATCGACGCCGCCGATTTCATTTATCTTCTTGTTTTCTTCTAATGTGTTTCGCAGTATAAAACCGTCAATTGCCTTATCGGTTTCCCGTAGGTCAAGAATTGCTTGGTAAATGGTTTTGTTTTCGGGAAAAGCGAAACTGTCCGGCCCGACAATTGCCGATACCTTGTCAATACAGGCAGGGTCAATAATCATTGAGCCGATAACAGCAGCTTCAGCCGCGCGTGAAAAAAGCCGCTCATCGGTCTGGGTGTTCTTAATCTTGTCGCTCATAGCAGACCCTCCGCATACAATCTGCGCAAAAGCCCCTCAAGTAACTGCCAGCCCGATGATTCTGCTTGCCCTGCAACCAGTCGCAACAATAACACTCCCACAAACTCAGTGATGATTTCACTTGACTTGACTTGCCTTGTAATGTATCCTGAGCTTGAACGATGTTGAGAAACGGGCCTGTTAGTTTTGGGTGTGGGCTGACAGGCCCCGGTTTTTTCCTTAGCCATTACCCACCCCCTGCATTGCCTCAAAAGTTTTTCTATCCGGTGCGCCTGCCTTGAGCCAAGCTGCGATTGTGCTTTCTACCCAGCGGACAGACCCGCCAATACGTATCGGGGCAGGTAGTTTTCCGCAACTACTAAGCCGGAAGATTTGCCGCTTACTCAAGCTCAACATTTGCCCCAAAGCTTTCGCGGTCAGTAATTTTTCGGTAATTTCCTTATCAGTCATTTTTTAATCTCCTAACAAACGGTAATTGAATTGTTTAGTAACCACGCGGACTCAAGATAGCTAAACAGTGCACTGTGGGACTGAAACGGGAATAGAAATGACAAGAGGGGACTAATTAACCGATAGTAAATTCATACTGCTTAGAATCTCAAAAGCAGAAAAATTTTGACATAATTTTGAAAATGAGAATAGAATGAGAATAGAAAAAAGGGAAGGATTACGGTTTACGACGGGATTTTTGGGTTATTTTCTTTTGATGAGCGAGTTCTTTACGCTTTTCAGCCCCTTCGAGGTATTTTTCAATAGCTTTATCGGTTACTTGGCCGTGCAGAGCAAATTTCAGCCATTTTCTAAATTCGCCTAAATGAACCTTACAGCGTTGTCCTTTGTGCATACGGTGCACGGGAAATTCAGGGTCTTTCAACAATCGGCTCATATTTTTCACTGTAATTGAATCATCGCTTGCCAAGTTTACAGCTTCTTGCAATGTTACATATTCGCCATTATCGTCCGTCCAGGGCAGTTGCCACTCTGAATCAAAACCATAAACCATCTTCCACAGCTTTTTCTTGTCGATTTGCCACTGTTTAAGGCGATTAAGGTCAACTTCGATTCTGCCAACATCGGGACAGATATAAACTCCGACAGCTTTGCCATCGGGACATTTTCTTATGTCTGGCTCAATGTAATGGCTCTCTCCGCACTGGTCACAAATTACACCTTTAGCGTGTGGAATTTCGGTAAGTATTCCCGCTGTCACTAACTCCTTGAGCTTGCCTTGTGGCCAGTCCTCTATTTCATCGGCTGACACAGTATCAGCATCAGGGATTTGCAATCTTTCTGCCAGCTTTGCTAAAAATTCATCCACCTACAAAGCCCCATTTTTCAAGATATTTTTTGGCAATCTGGTCAAGCGGGTCATCCTTCAAAGTGCAGCGGTCAGAACCCGATATTTCAAAGGTCAGTGTCTTACCCTTCTTGCCGTCCCTTGCAGCAAACTGAATATGTATTTTCGCCCGCGTAATTTGCGCATTTTCCAGAGATTTATTTTGTTTGTTTAATGCCGCTTCAATTAAAGCATATACGGGTTGGCCCTCTTTTGACGGTGCTACCTCAAGAGTTATTCGCTTGCTGCCTATTCCGGGTAAATCCAGACGTAACATCGTAATTGTAACCTTCTCAATTCCATCTACCGGCTCAGTAACAAATTTCAGGGCTTCATTCTTAAACTTCGATAAATCAAAGTGCCGTTTCTCCAAATCCGGCAATCCCTCAAGCCCCAAAATGGTTTTGCAGAAAATCTCCTGAAGTTCCTCTATCTCCTCTTTTTTGCCTTTGGCACTTACTTCCAAAACACCGCTGTCGGGCCGGTAAACAAAAATCACTTCAAAGGCAGGTTTCCTTAACCTGTGATAAAACTCGCCCTTATCGTCATAACCAATTTCGGTAGTGGCAAAATCTTCGGGATATACAAAATAGCAGTGTCTTTCCGGCTGCTGTCTCAGATAGTTGTCAACGTGACAATGTTTCCCTCGTCCCTGCTTCTTATAAAATTCGCTCACCCCATCGGCCAGTTTACCTTTGTCCTGTTCTGTTACGGCAGGAGCTATTCCCATCCCCACCTTATGGCTTCTCCACGAGCCAAGAGCGTCCATATAAGCCAAATCACAGGCAATCAAAAATACTTCCGGGTGATTAAGAAATATCCAGAAAGCTCTTTCGTAGTGGTTTTTCATTCCCGCCAAATTTGCGGACACGTTCAACTTGTGAAAAACTGATTCAGCTTCTTCGATTAGCACCCTGACTCCGGCTTCGCAGGACATTTCATTGATTTGCCGAAAATCCGCCTCTACGCCATTCCGCTCTTTGTCTGGCAAATTTTCCATCGCTGCATAGATAGTGTCTATCTCTGTTTCGCCAAGCGTGTCAAAACCAATATCCGTAAGCAGGTTTTTGCGGTGAAAATAATCTTTGAGTATGCGGTTTGGTGTCTGTCGTAAAAATGCTTTGGGTGCGTAATTACGGCTCATTTTGTTTCTCCCCAGATTTTGCCCTTGAAGTGTGTAATGAACTGTATCATTCTTAGTAATGAGTATTGTTCTGGAACAGCTTCTTTTTCAATTCGCTTTCCTGATAAGCTTGCGACAATTTGTTTAAGTAGCTCATCAACTAACATAATCCTGCCACCAGCAATTTCCTTTTTATTTATTTTGCTTGCAAAAACCAAAAGCGCTATCTGTTCAATCTCTGTTGGCAAATCCACACCCTTGAACAAGTCCGGTATATATTTTTTCCCCGCCTTAAACTTCTTTTCAAATCTTGCTTCTCGTTTTTCCCACGAATGAGCATCAAGAGAAGGTTCTATTTGCACCAGCTTCTTTGTTTTGGGATTAAAAGCAACAATATCAAGTTCACACTCATAACCGCCTTTTTGGCGTTTACCCACCAAGACATTTTTTTTGACAAAATATCCGTTGTATTCATACCATTCCGCAACAAGTTGTTCTAAGTGATTAACAGCCACGTGTTATCTCTATTAAAAAGTTTCCATAAAATTATAATTCCCCTCAAAATGCCTTTGACGAAGAGCTTTGACCTAATATCTTTAATTTTCTTTCAATCTTTTCATAATCTCGCAGATAAACCGTCATTAAGCTTTTCCAAAGCTTGCCGTGATTAGGGACGCGGAAATGAAGCAACTCGTGGATAATTACATAGTCACCGATTTTCTTATCCAAACCAAGCAGTTCTTCATTGAAATTCAAGTTGCCGCTCGTTGAGCAGGACGCCCACTTTTTACGCATAGGACGCAGTGCCAGAGATTTCACCGCAACATCTATCTCTCTGGCAAAGTGGTAAACCCTGCTTTTGAAATCCTGTTTGTTCTTCCAATTTTTCATAATCAGCCGATGTTACGCGCCTTCTCCAACAGATTAAACAAATAGTCGATTACCTCTGCCACCCTGTCCATATCATCTTCGTCCTTGCCCAAAACCCCATAGAGGGCACTTCTTAACTCTCTCTCCTGTTGCCCGCTGCTCTGCCAGTTAGGATACTCGTCGAAAGCAGCCCTAACCTTCCTGGTCGTTCCGTCCGTATCTTTTATCTTCCTGTCAACCAATACGGTATTGATAAAGGACGCTAACCCGTCGAATCCCTTTGCCTGCTGTTCTTTCTTTCGCTTGAGTTCACTTTCTAACAGAGCAGACAACTCATCTAATACTTTTTGTGTTTCCTCCTGTCTGTCCTCGTAACGCTCCTCAATTTCCTGCGCCCTGACGGCAAGCGGTATCAGCGAAAGGTCGCCGGAATTTTCCTGCACATATTTCTCAATGCTTTTTATGAGATTGATTACCTTAACGTTGCCCTGTTTACTTTTATCCTGAATTTTTTTAAGTGCTGTCCCGTCAATCTCAAAAATATCAAAACCACCCTGCACTTTGTCAATGTCAATAGTGTCCCTCACCAACTGATTGGTCTTTCGCAAAAACTCTCTGTCAACATTGATTCTTTTGGCAAAGGCATTTCTGACGATAGCATATATCTCAGACAAAAACCTATAATCATCAAGGTATGGTCTCAGAAAAACATCCGGCGATATAATCTCATAGAGCGATTCAAGCTCCTTATAGATTTTGAAGAACTCTTTCCGCTTGGATTTATCCTTGAAATGCTCAATCAGCTTATCCGTTTCTTTGTCGGTAATGGGACGTTTAACAAGTTTCAGATACTTCGGAGCGTCCTTTTCCATTCTTGTCTTAAACTGCTTCTTGAGCAGGTCTATGCTCTTAATTACGGCACTGACTTCTTTGGAGTCAAACGCCAACGCTTTCGTCAGCTTGTCAAAGATACCTATAAAGTCCAAGACAAACCCGTGCGGCTTCTTCATATTCTTTTCTTCGTTCTCATAGGGCCTGTTTACCCTTGCGATTGCCTGAAGAAGCGTGTGGTCTCGCATAGGTTTGTCCAAATACATCGCATAGAGAACCGGAGCATCATATCCCGTTAGCAATTTTTCGGTGACAATCAGAATCTTTGGCTGGGTCTCCAGCTTAACAAACGCCTTCCTGATGTCTTTTTCCTTTTCTTCGGTAAGGTGAAATTGCTTAAGGTGAGCCGGGTCGTTGTAATTGCCTGTATAGACCACCGCAGAGTATTCCGGTGGCAGGTATTTATCTAATGCCTTCTTATAGAAAGCGCACGCCTCTCTATCAACTCCCACCAAAAACGCCTTATACCCTAATGGCTCTACGGTCTCGCGGTAGTGGTCTGCGACAAACTTGGCAACCTTATCGACGCGTTTTTCACCTTTGAGAAAATTCCGTGTATTGATTGCCCTCTCAAGAATCTTGTTGAGTTCTTCAATGTCGCTGATACCCTGCGCTTCTGCCAAAGTTAGAAATTCCTTCTCAAGGATTTCTTTGGGGACAAGTAACTCGTTAGGAGCTAAGGCATAGAATAACGGCAGTGTTGTTCCGTCTTTGATAGAGTCGGCAATCGAGTATTTGTGCAGATACCCCTTTTCGTCATCTATGCCAAAGGTTTTGAAAGTTCCTTTGCCATAAGCGGTCTTATCAATAGGTGTGCCGGTAAACCCGATGAAGGTCGCGTTGGGTATCGCAGCTATAAGATAATTACCCAGGTCTCCCGAAGTGGTTCTGTGCGCCTCATCTACCAGAACGTAGATATTCTTGCGGGTATTGATATTTGCGGGCATATCCTGAAACTTGTGTATCATCGTAACGATTATGCCCCGGTAATCCTCTCTCAATAGTTTGTTAAGACCTGCTATGCTTTCGGCTGGTTCTGCTGTCTTTATGCCCACCGCTTCAAGATTGCGCATCAACTGGTCTTGTAATTCGTTCCTGTCAATGAGCATTAGAATCGTGGGCTTTTCTGATTGCGGCGCAGTAAAAAGAAGCTCCGCAACCTTCATCATCGTAAAGGTCTTGCCGCTTCCCTGTGTGTGCCAGACCAAGCCCCTGTGCTTGGTAGGATGATGCGCTCTTTCAACGACTAACTCCACTGCTTTGGTCTGATGTTGGCAGAGAATATACTTGTTTAGCTCCTCGTCCTTTTCAGAGAATATGATATAGTCCTTGATATATTTCAAAATGCGTTCTCTTGGGAAAAAGGCCTTTATCTTATCTTCAAGTTTGCCGACTTCTTCCTGCTTCCAGTTAAAAATACTTCTTCGGCTTAAATTCCACGTCACCCCGTAAGAAAACCCAAGTGATTCTGTGACGGTAAACATCTGTTCGGGTATCATCATTTCGGGGGTCTCATTATGGTATCGCCTCACCTGGTCAATACCTATGGCAATCGCCTCATCCTGTGTCGCGCTCTTACATTCGATAAGCGCAACAGGTATCCCATTTATGAGAAAAACTATGTCCTCACGGTTGCCATACCGACCATTAAAATAGTAAAACTCGTCAGTAACCTGAAAGGTATTGCTGGTTGGGCTATCAAAATCAATAAGCGTAAGATTGAGTTCTCTGTTTTCCGTCCTGCAATAAAATGTCTTCTTGCCTCGCAGGTAATCCAGAAAATCCTTGTTGCCCTGAATCGTATTCGGGAGGATACTTAACTTGCGCATCAACTCCCCTTTGCTGTCCTCAAATTTTGGGTTGAACTGTTTTACCTTTTGATAAAGGGTATCGCTGAAAAACAACGAGCCGTTGCGTGACCTGTCCTGAATGCTCGCACCTTGAGCGGCAAAGCTGCGTCTGCCCTCTGCATCGGCACGAGAGACAAGCTCCCACCCCAATTCTTGGGCATATCGCAGAATCGGATTTTGAACGCCTTGTCTTTCGCTCATTATGAGAACCTTACGTCCTTAACTCTGATTTGACCTGTCATAAGGTGGTGGAGCGCGCTCGCAAATAAAGACTCATACTTAGCTTTTATACTTTTACTACTGTCGATTTTCCTTTCAACAATGCTTAACGCTTCTGCAATCTCCACCTGCTCTTGGTATGTCGGTAAGGGTATAGGCAACACAGATATTTCATTCTTATTGTAATTCGCCTGATTGACCGCTCGCCTCGACAACTTTACAAACACACCCTTTTCACGGAAATGGTTCATCAAATAACAAAGAAAACGGTTATGGATTTTCTTCTCATCACACCTTATTCTTAAAACAAACGAAGCAAAGATATGCGGTTCTGGTTGCGATTGAAATACGGCGGTCTTACCGATTAACTCTGCGGTATTCCTCCAATTGAACAAAACATCACCGTCTTTTAAGGTTAATCGTGCAGTGGTTTTCACGGGAGCAATGACTTTCCTTATTTTATAGTAGAGTAATTTGCCATCTTTACTTATATCTGCGGTACTTACAATCTTTACGCCATCCTTTATCGGTGTTTTGGGTATCGCCTGCGAAAACCCATAGTCAATATAGGAAACTGCGTCTGCCAATTGAACAACCTGCCAACTTCTCGGCACTAAACCAATCTCCGTATCTTTCTGAGGTTCGCCGTTGAGTCCTTCAGCGAAAAGCTTCTGCATTAACGCCTTCCTGAGTGCTGTGGCCGTCTGAATAATCTTCTCTTGGGTCTCTATGGCGGATTGAATTTTGGAGAGAATGTGCGAAATGTTTTGTTGTTCGACAAGCAACGGACACGGAATTAACAGCGACTTAAGTCTCGATTGTGACAAATTGGGGATTGTTGTTTTATTACCTAAACCAAAATATATTTTACCAACTGAAAATCCATACATTAACCAATACATATAGAAGTGGGTATTTGTGTCGTTGTCTTTTGCTCTCATCCTGTGAAGATGATTTTGATAATAACAATCTTTGAGATTGTCTTGCCAAATTGCAGTCCTGCCTATTTCGCCACCTTCGCAGACCAACAAATCACCACTCCTTAATGCCAGTTCGTTAGTTTCCTCAACCGTAAAGTGCATTTCATCTAAATCAACAAGGTCAAGTTTCCCCCAAAAAACATTAGATGTTCTCAAGAACGGTCTTTCGTTTGTGCCGCGCCTATGTTTTGCGGATAGTTGCTTCCCTTGCTTTATAGCAAAACAATTGCCTATATCTGATACTTCCCAATCAGTGGGCAATGACCCAATCTCTGTTTGTCTGAAACCCATCATCTAATACCCTATCTTCTTCAGAATATCCTTTAAGTCCTTATCAATCGCCTTTGCCTCGCCCTCAAGCTCATACAGTTCTTCAACTATCTCAGGGATTGGTCTATGCTCCTCGGCGTCAGCAGTTTGTATATAGCGAGATGGCGATATGTTGTAGTCTTTTTTAATAACCTCATCTTTTGTGACAATCTTACTGAGCTTATCAATTTCCTTCCGCTTAAGGAAAGCGTCCACTATCTTTTTCTGACCTTCTTCGGTGATATAGTTTTTAGGGTCACCTTTTTCAAACTCAAGCGAAGCATTGACTAAGAAAATCTTATCCTTTTTGTTCTTGGGTTTGTCCTTGTTAAGAAACAACACAATGCCAGGTGCACTCGTGTTATAGAACAAGTTCTCAGGCAGATATAACACCCCCTCAACCAAATCCTGCTCAATAAACCACTTCCTAATGTCCTTCTCTTTGTTGTTCGAGGCACTGCCCGAACCTCTTGATACTGCGCCTGTGTCCAAAACCACCGCTGCTCTGCCGTTATCCTTCAAACTTGCAAGTATATGCTGCGCCCACCCCCAGTCAGCACTACCCTTTGGCGGTATCCCTCCCTTAAAACGGTCAAGCTCGTCATTCTCGTAGTCCTTTTCCGTGAAGCTGTCCTGATTCCACATAGGATTGGCAACAGCTATGTCAAACTTCTTCAATCTATTGCCTTCACGGAATTTAGGATTAGTCATTGTATTGCCAATCTCAAGGGTGCATTCCATATCGTGTATCACGGCGTTCATATTCGCCATTGCCCAAGTAGTCGGAGTAAATTCCTGACCGTAGAGTTTAAGCGGTGCGTATTTCTTTACGCCCTGCTTTTTCATCTTGTCATTTAATACCAGCTCGCACTTGATAAGAAGGCCTGCCGAACCACAGCAGGGGTCATATACTTCCATCCCCGGCTCTGCGTTCATAATCCGGGCCATAATCATACCCACTTCTCGTGGCGTATAGAACTCGCCTGCGCTCTGTCCACCGCCTTCGGCAAACTTGCGGATTAAGTATTCGTAGCTTTTGCCGATTATGTCCGGCTCAACGTCGTTGAGTCCTAATCGTTTCTGGCTCATCCTCTCAATCAACTTGATGAGACCTTCTTCAGAAATTTCCCTCTGGCCGTGCGTGGTGGCGTTGAAATCAATCCTGTCAATAATGCCCTGTATGCGTGAGTTATACTTGGCAACATCACGCATTACGCTGGTCAATTGCTCACCAACTTTGGTGGTAAGCGTTCTTATGACTGACCAGGTATCGTCTTTTTCAGGGTCTTTGGCCTTTAATGGCAGGTAGAAACGAACAAGCTTGTGGTCTTTATCAATAACCTTGAGTGCCTTTGTTCTACCGCCAAACTGCTTTACCAAGCGGTCGATTTCGTCATCGAAAACATCACACAAACGCTTCACAAAGACCAGCGGCAGGATATAGTCCTTGAATTTAGGTGCGTCTTTCTCCCCCCGTATCGCACAGGCAGCATCCCACAGCCACGACTCTAACGACTTCTCTCCGTTGTTATTCGCCATAGATTACCCCACCCCCTGCTCGTCAATACCTATCCTTGCGTGTGTTTCATTGTCCATAATCTGATTCTCCAACCCTCCGGCCATATTATACGCCGTTGAGGACAAATGGCAACGATTTTCAGCAGCTTGCAGCCCCAAATCCCACGCTGTAAAATATAAGCTATGTAGGAAAATGGTTATACGGTAAAAGTAACGCTATGCTTCAAAACAAAGGAGATAACGCAAAATGGGTGATATAGAACCTCAGTTACTAACAGTTGCACAAACGTGCCAATTTTTGAATATCAGCAGGTCTTTACTTTACAGCCGTTTGTCCTGTGAATGTTTTGGAATCATCCCAATTCGCGTAGGAGGCAAGGTTTTATTTTCACGGAAAGAGCTGCAAGCTTATATTGACGCCGGTATGCCGCCAAGAACTAAATGGCAGGCAATGAAGCAAAGGTATCTGGAAGATAAGTAATATCTCCACCTTGTCAAAATCTATAAAAAACGCACACAAAGACAGACCCAATTTACAAATCAGTCACACCGGCCCTTTGGGGGTGATACCCCCCTGTGAAAATTGGTGAAAAAATTTGCGTCGTTGGACACCGTTTCTAAGGTTTGCTTCCCCCTATACCCTGCCTTACTTATGAGCCGCTTCCTGTTGACCTTGCCGAAAAAGAGTTTTATAATAAGAATTAGAGGTGAACAAAATGCTTACAGAGGAACAGAAACAGAAAGTGCGGGAACACCTGAAGCGTCACGACAGAATTATGAGGCGATTGAAAGGTAAGCCCCCCTTGCCAGGTGAACAAGAAGCCACCGACGAAGAAGTGAACGATTTTCTTTCGGGAATAGTAGAAGAAAATCCTTCCGCGTAAACCTCAAGAGCTTTTCGGCCAGCAAATATCCTCGCCACTAACCGAAGGCGGTCATATAATATCCCCCAGCCCTTCTACCCACCTCTTTCTCCCCCGCCTCTCTAAAGTTCAATTACTTGCTTTCGTCATAGAACCTGCCCTTTTCCCTTGAATTTCTCCTCCAAACAGTTATAATCAAAATCGCCTTTGGCTGGGGGCAAAGGGAACAGGTGGATTATGGTTTAACAAAATACGTCAAATCGAAAGGCCTGGTTGCGTAGCCAAGCGTTTAATATGGGAAATCAGACTAAACAGTGGAACGAGGGCCGACGAACGAATTGAAAAACGCAGAGGGCGACCGCTAATGGTTGACTTTGAACAACGTATCGAATGGGCAATACCATCTCCGAGAAAGCTTTTTACTCCCGCTGTTACCACTATCCTCATTTTGCTTGTCGCGGGCTTTGCGCTGATTTCCTATGTGCCGGGATTTACGCTTAGTTATCTGGCCCTGTCCCTGGGAGGTTTATTGCAGGGCAGAATATGGCAATTAGTAACATACCCGTTTTTTGATTCATGCAGTACAACACTGATTTTCGATGGCCTGCTGGTGCTGCTTATCGGCAGCGCAATAGAGCGTGAATGGCGGACAGGGGCGTTTGTTTTGCTCTGGCTGATTGTGTCGGTGGTTTGCGGGCTTATCTGGGTTGCCGTCAGCGCATTGTTGGGCCGAAACTTCGTAGGTATGGGTTCGGCATCCTGTGCCTATGGGTTGATTGCGGTATTCGGCCTGCTTTACCGTAAAAAGCGATTTCTTGCCCTTTTCTGGGCTTTGGAGGCCCAGTATATTGCATTGGGTCTTGTTGTTATCGGGATTGTCCTCGGAATCCGGCAGCCGATGGGGTTAATTTGGGTGGCTGGTGCGCTGGTAGCGTATATTTACGTAAAACTGCGGTGGCGAGCGGCATCATCCGGCAGGAATGCCCCGACAGGTCGGTACACTCCCGGAAGTTTTGTGGATATAGATTGAATTTATGAATCCAGTCGTCCATAAACAGGCCTGTTCGCGGGCTAAACTTGCGAAGGAGGCGATGCGAAATTGCCGGCTGTGTCCGCGCAATTGCGGCGTTGACAGGACCGCCGGGGTGACTGGTTATTGCGGCTTAGACGATTCGGTCAGGTGCTACAGGGAGGCGTTATACAACGGCGAAGAGGACGACTTGAACCCCTCGCATCACATTTACTTTGCCGGCTGCAATCTGCGATGCGAGTTCTGCACGGTGGCCGAGTGGAATGAGAGGCCCGGAGCAGCGGATAAAACAGACATCGTCGCAATAAAAGATAAAATTGCAGAACGAGTCAGACAAGGCGCTCGAACCCTCAATCTTCTGGGCGGCGAACCGGCGGTAAACGTTCGCGGCGTGCTTGAGCTGCTTTCGCAGCTCAAGTGCGAAACGCAGGTGGTCTGGAATTCCAATATGTACTACAACGACGTCGTCGATGAGTTAATCGCCGGCCTGGTGGACGTATATCTTGCGGATTTGAAAGTGGGCAATAACCAGTGCGCCGAGGCAATGCTGGGGGCTGGCGACTATCTTGAAGTAACGAAAAGAAATATCATAAAGGCGAGCGCGCACGGGCGTGTGATTGTCAGGCACGTTATTTTGCCGGGGCATACCGAATGCTGCCTGAAGCCGGTTTTGCATTGGCTGGCCGAAGAGCTGCCCGGCGTGGAAGTCAGTTTGCGGGACAATTATTTCCCGCCCGCGAATCCCGCGGTGGCGCCTGCCTGGTATCTTGGCCGGGATGAATTTCAAAATGCGATGCAATTAGCCAGACAATTGCGACTTAATCTGGTAAAATAGTTATGAAGCCATATAAACAAAAGCCGGGCGAGTTTGAGATTCGCATATTACCCGACGGCAGGGTTCTTATGCCCGCACCTGACGAGGCGATGCTGGATGTATCGCGGGCATTGAAGCAGCCCGATGCAAAACAATCTTATATAGGGAAGGCGAAGAAAAATGTCCGAGCCAAAGCCAGTGGGACCAAACAAGGCGGCCGTCGAGGGCGCAGCCGAAAAAATGAGCGAGCTTGAGGTCCTGATTCGCGCTCGATACCCGATAATATACGTTATTACCTGGGAGGAGCAGCGATTGGTCCATCGTGTTTCAGGGATAGCATCTCGGCTGGGTAAGCACGTATTCGAATGGTCCGTCACCACGGGCCTGGTGCCGGCGGGGGCATCGGTCCAGTCACAGAAACACAAGGACACCGCGACGCAGGACCCGCTTATTGCGCTCGATAACGTTATCGAGCATGTCGAGCCGGCCCTGTATATCTTCAAGGACTTTCATCATTTTCTCAAGCCCAACAATATATCCGTAATTCGCCGGCTGCGCGAGGTTTCGGCGACGATGCAGAACACCTATAAGACGATTATAATTGTCAGTCCCACCTTTGAGATGCCGCCCGAACTTGAAAAAGACCTGACGGTAGTGGACTTCGATTTGCCGGCCGAGAACGACTTTACGGCCCTTTTGAGCAGAATCGTCGAGGAGGTAAAGGACAACCTCAAACTCGATGTCAAGATGGATACGAAGACCCGCGAACGAATTGTCCACGCCCTGCTGGGGCTTACGCTGACCGAAGCCGAAAACGTTTTGGCAAAGACGCTGGTCGAGCATCGCTGCTTAGGTGAAAAGAGCTTGAACGTCATACACGGGGAGAAAAAGCAGATTATTCGCAAGAGCGGCCTTCTCGAATATTATGATGCCGAGGGAGACCTCGCGTCGGTCGGCGGGCTTGACGCAATGAAGGGCTGGCTGCTTAAACGCGCAGCCGGTTTCACTGACCAGGCCAGACAGTTCGGCTTGCCCTCACCCAAGGGCGTGTTGCTGCTCGGGGTGCAGGGCTGCGGCAAAAGCTTAATGGCCAAGACAATCAGCAACACTTGGCAGTTGCCGTTGTTGCGGTTCGACGTCGGGAAGGTTTTCGGCTCGCTGGTTGGGTCGTCCGAGCAGAATGTCCGCAGGGCAATCAAGGTAGCCGAGTCGGTGGCACCGGCCATATTCTGGGTGGACGAAATCGACAAGGCCTTTCGCGGCTCACGTGGTAGCGGTGCCAGCACCGACAGTGGCACAAGCGCACGAGTGTTCGGCACGTTTCTTACGTGGCTGTCCGAAAAAGACAAGCCCGTCTTCGTCGTCGCCACGGCCAACGACGTTTCAGCATTGCCGCCGGAATTGTTGCGCAAGGGGCGATTCGATGAGATTTTCTTCGTGGACCTGCCGGCGTTCGCCGAGCGAAAAGCTATATTCGAGATTCATCTGAAAAAGCGTCGAATTGACCCTGCCTTGTTTGATATCGATGCGTTATCGCGTGCATCGGCTGGTTACAGCGGCGCCGAAATCGAGGAGGCGGTCATCAGCGCGATGTTCGATATGTTTTACGAAAAACAGAATATGACGACGGAACGGCTGCTGGAGAGTATCCGGCAGACGGTGCCACTTTCGAAGACAATGAGCGAGGATATCGATGCGCTTCGCAAATGGGCTGAGGGTCGGGCCAGATTGGCCACCAGCCCCGAAACGGCCGAGGCGGGCGCAGACAAGCGAAAACTTGAGATTTAATCTTCCGCGGACAGAGCGGGAAAGGAGATTAGTATGGGCGCTATTATAATTCTCACGCCGGTTATTATAGCCAGTTGGCCGGCAATCGCGGCGGCAGTAGCGGGCGCCGCATCAGCGGTGGGGCTGATGGTGGGAGGGGCCGTCAAAGATTCGGTAAAGGATGCGGCGTATCAGGAGGAAAAGGCCGAACAGAAGGTCGAGATTGAGCTTGCCGACAGTGAGGTCCTCGCAAAAGGTCTCACCAATGAGAAGGAGATTGTCCTGACCAAAGGCGACGTGGAGCTTCGCGTCAGCCGGGATGAGCGAGGGCGATGCAAGGTCTCCGCCAAGGGCAAGGGCCACAGCCGTGCCGAGCTTAAACAAATCACGGAGCAGTTCGTGCAGAAGATGACTCAGTGCTTTATCTACAATCGGGTGGCCAGCGAGTTGAAAACCAAGGGCTTTCAAATGGTCAATGAAGAGGTTATGAAAGACGATACGATTCGAATACACGTGCGACGATGGGAGGACTAAAATGACACAGCACGAAGTAGAGATTACCATATCCAAGACCGGTGAGGTGAAGGCCCATATAAAAGGCGCCAAGGGCAAGGCCTGCCTCGATTACGCGAAATGGCTTCAGCAAATCGTCGGCAAGGTCAAGAACCAGACGTTGACCAGCGAGCATTATGAGCCGGACGTCAAATCGCGGATTGACGTTCGCCAGCAGGTGCGGGACAAAGAGTAAACTGCCGTGCGCTGTCCCCAATGCCAATTTGAGAACATACCCGGCCAGGAGCGGTGCCTTCGGTGCGGCTCAGTTTTGGAAGCAACGGCAATGACCGGTTCGGTGAATCCCCCGCGGATGGCCCATTGGAAAAGGCCGGTGCGGTCTATGGTGCGGTGGTTCCGTCTGCACAGCATTTTACCTGATACTTACCCGCGGTGGTTTGCCTATTTGAAGATAATGTCTGGCAACGCTTTTATAAGCATTATTTTGTCGATAGTTCCGGGGTTGGCACACCTTGCCGGCGGTCGGTTTCGTGAAGTTCGCTGGTTTGTGCTCGGTTGGCTTCTGCTGCTGCTTGCAGGGATATTTTTTTACTGCAGCAATTTAGGACTTTTATTGCTGGGGCTTGCGGTGGGTCTTCACGGCTGGATTGCCTACAGTCATACGCTGATGAAAGAATCTGACGAAATGGGCAAGAAAATTTTTGACCTTGCGATGCTGATTGTAATCGTTGGGTTGCCTTATTTTGGCATCCGGCACTATGCGTTTGGGGATTTTGTTTTTGGCTATACGAACCTGACGATTCCTTATCAGAACGTCCAGACCGGCGATTTGCTTTTGGCGAGACACAGTTTGGCGCAGGCGACGAATTTTAAACGAGGTTCTCTTGTCTTATCGCCGGTGGTGGTTTGGGGCGGTCATGGGCCTGCGAACAGGCGCGGACCTCTTATGGTTGGCCAGATAGTGGCCCTTCCCGGTGAGGAGGTTGCGATTGATAATGCTTCGTTTGTCGTTGAGGGTCATATCCTGGATGACAAGCAGTTTCCGGTTCCTCAGTGGCTGCGAAAAGGGAATATTGGAGCGATTCAAGTTCCCGCCGGTTCGTATTTTATAAGTACAGTGTATAATGTTAATGCTCATGGTATGGTGCTGGATGCTGGGCTTGTCGGAAACGCCTGTGTAGTGCATTCTTCCAGAATAGAGGGCAAAGCGATTATGAACTGGCTTCCGCTGGCAAGGCGAGGATTCCTGAGGGCAGGCGAATGAGGCGTTTTTCACGACTTGAGTTTGGTGACAGGTCCGATGAGGGCACAGGCAAGCCCGGCGGCACCGGTGAGGAAATGCGCGATGCGGAGTATTTCCTCAAACAGGCGCTGAGATACCGGCTTGCGGGGGATTTTGAGCTGGCGTTGCGAAATTATTCGCGGGCGCTGGAGAAAAGCAGCACTTTTTATCCCGGCTGGCTTGGGCAGGTTCTTATGCTTATCGAACTGGGCGAATACAAGGAGGCGGCGGTGTGGGTGGATAAGGCGCTGGAGATGTTTCCTGAGCACCCGGAGTTGCTGGCGGCCAAGGCGGTCGCCTGTGCTCGCGACGGCAGAATGGAAAAGGCGATTGTTTATTCGGATAACTCCATCGCCAAAGACAACGTTACCTCAGCCGTGTGGCTTGCCAGGGCCGAGGTATTGCTCAATCGCAAAAGTAATATAGCTCAAAACTGTATCAGTAAGGCGGTAGGCATCGCAGGGGCCGGCGAAGACGGGGCAATGGTTCGGCTCCAGACGGGGCGGCTGCTTAACCATAAGGGCGACTATGCCGGCGCTTTGCAGTATCTGCGAGCGGCTTCAGACGAACTGCCCAAATCCGCGCTTGCCTGGTACGAGCTTGGCTGTTGCCAGGCAAAACTCGGCAGGCCCGAGGCCGCCATTAGTTTTGAGCAGGCGCTTAAGTTTCACCCGAACTGGCCGCCGGCCGAGGAGGCGCTGCGAAAATTCAAAGACCGAGGATTTTTTACGAGATTTTTTGGAAGGTAACTTATGGTGGTATCCAGTGAGATTCAGCGCATATTGGCCGCAGCACGACGCGAAAACGCATCCGACATTCATATCGTTGCGGGTCTGCCTCCTCTGTTTCGGATAAGCGGCGAGATTGTGCTTGCCGATATGCCTCCGCTTTCCAGAGAGGACACGAAGCGGTTGAGCTACGGCCTGCTCAACGAGGAACAGCAGAAGATTTTTGAACGCGACTGGAAACTATGCTGTTCGGTTTACGACGAAAAGCTGGGCAGGTTTCGCGTCTCAGTTTATTACCGGGTCAGCAATCCTGAGATGTCCATTCGTCCCGTTATGGACCATGTCAAAACGCGGACCGAGCTTCGGCTGCCGGAGCAGGTGGAGGATTTTACGCGGCTGTCGAGCGGCCTGGTACTGGTAACCGGGCCAACGGGCACGGGTAAAACCACCACGATGAACTTTATGATAGACCTTATCAACAGTGAACGACGGTGCAAGATTATCGCCATAGAAGACCCCGTCGAGTATGTCCACAGG
>Ga0187878_1000063_pt1 | contig 123536 bp, 104 predicted proteins | sample June2016WEW_17_1_FD_132979 | JGI IMG/M metagenome (GOLD analysis project Ga0187878, IMG submission 132979) | Peatland microbial communities from SPRUCE experiment site at the Marcell Experimental Forest, Minnesota, USA - June2016WEW_17_150 | ecosystem: Environmental > Terrestrial > Soil >... | reverse complement strand
TGCTCGTGGTGACCGTGTTGCCGCCGGCGTCCTGGACCAGGACAGTGACCGAAGGGGCGATCGACGTGCCGGCCACCGCGTTCGATGGCTGCACGCCGAAGGCGAGCTTGTTCACAGGCCCAAAAACCGTGACCGTTGGCGAGCCGGCCACGAGGTCAGCGAGACCGGAGCCGCCGTCCTGCGACTGTGTCGTGAAGGTGTATGGCCCTGCCACTGTTGGCGCGGTGGCGTTCCTGTAGCTGAGGGTGAAGGAGGTGCTCGCGCCGCAGGTCATCGGGATGGTGATGTACCACGGCCCGGTGGCGCTGTTCGGTGCGATCCCCGAGATGCTGGCACCGCAGCTGTTTGACACGCTGACGTGGCCGGCGGTGGCATTGGTCCCGGACGTCGTTGGACGCGTCCAGCTGGCCGGAATGGTCAGCACGACCTGGGAGCCCGCCTGGAATGCAGTGCCCGTGTTGTTGGTGAAGGTGAACGTGAAGTTCTGGGTCGCGCCCACGCCGACGGAGGTCGGGGTGACAGACATGGTCCCGAGTCCATTGCCGGCCGCTGCCACAGACCCCGCCACCGCGGAGACCAGCGCCAGGCTGGCGACCACTGCGAACGTGCGTCTGAACACGTGCGAACCCAGTCGCTTGGAGAACACGGTGCTACTACCTCCTGAGGCCGGGGCGACAAGTGCGCCAAGCAACCCGCGACCAATCACGATCGAAGTACTCCCCGAAAGGCCTGCCCGGAGACTACCCATCCCGGTAGGCGCCAGAATCGTCGCAGCATATGCGTCAGACTGTCTAGTACCTTTTGGTCGCCCTCGCTGCGCCGAAGGGGGTTTACGTTGCTGACCGGCAACGTACGAGGGGACTATGGTGCGTCGACACCACGCGGGCCCCGCACAGGCGCACTGCCGCCGAGAAGTCAGCCGACCAGTCAGCGGCTCGGTCGGCGGTAGCGCCGGGCAGACACAGAGAAACCGGCGGACCCGATCGGGCCCGCCGGTTTCGTTAGGTCACGTGGCCGCTCGCGCGGCGGGGCGTCTGCCTAGGGCCGAACGCTCCGGCGCTGGAGCTGGGCGGCGGTCAGACCGACTCCGCCGAAGATGAAGCAGATCAGGAGAGCGAAGAGCGGGGTCGAGCCTCCGTTCGAGGAGTCACCCGACGTGTTGGTCGGAGGGGGTGTCGTATCTGGCGTGCCGGTCTCGCCCTGGAAGGACTCGAACGGGGTGTCGGTCACGACAGGCGTCGCGGTCTCGCCCTGGAAGGACTCGAACGGCGTGGGCGTTGCCGTGATCTCAGGGGTCGGCGTCGGCGTGGGCGTGGGGGTCGGGGTAACGGCCGGATCGGTCGGCGTTGGGGTCGGCGTCGGCGTCGGCGTGGGCGTGGGCGTTGGGGTCGGCGTTGGCGTTGGGGTTGCCTTCTGGCAGTTGTCGACGCTCAGGTTGAAGGTCTTCGACCAGCCGTGGGAACCGGTCGGGTCGTCCCAGGCGTACACGATCACCTGCGCGGTGTGGCTCGTGAACGGAGAGCCAGCATCGAAGGCGTTGCTGTAGCTTGTGTTGAAATCGGTGGTTGCCAGGACCGAACCGCCGTCGATCGAGGCCGAGACGGTGTTGTGTTGCCCTAAGCCCGGGCTGGAGTAGTAGGTCAAGTTGATCGCCAGTACAGGTGTGTGCTGGGCGCCGCAGCTCAGGCTGGCCTGAGGAATGTGGGCAGACACAATACCCGGGACGGCGACGAGGGCGGCTGCGAGCGTCAGCAGCCCAGCAGCGATGAGAGTGACGACTCGGCGTCGTACCACGTTTGGATCCTCCACAGTCGAAAGCAGAATGACTGCATCCGCCCCAGGGGCGGTCCTGATCGACTATGGGGTAGTGGTCCCGTGAATGTCTAGTAGTTCGCTTATATATGCGCGCTGCGGAACACCGCCAGAAGGATTCGGATACGCGTTCCGTGCAGCGCGCCGCAACCAGACGCCCGAATGCCTATCCGCCTGCGCCGACCGGACCCGTGGGCGGCTTGTAGCCCTCCGGAAGCTTGGGCGTGAAGCGGAATCCGCCCGCCACGCCGGGCTCCGTCAACTCGTGCGGGGCGAGCAGCTGGTCGAGGTCTTCAGCGCTGAAGATGCCCCGCTCGATGACGATCTCGCGAATCGTCCGGCCCTCTCGGACCGCCTGCTTCGAGATGTCCGCGGCCAGGGCATAGCCGAGATACGGGGCCAGCGGCGTTGACAGCGCCGACGAGCGCTCCATCAGCTCGCGGGCGCGCTCGCGGTTGGCCTCGATGCCGGTCACGCAGAACTCGGCGAAGGCGCGGCTCATGTTCGTCAGGATGGTGAGCGACTCGAGGGCCGTGTGGGCTATCACCGGCATCATGACGTTCAGCTCGAGCTGGCCGGCCGAGGCTGCCCAGGCGATCGTCGTGTCGTTGCCGATGACGCGGAAGCAGACCATCGACAGGCACTCGGCCATGACCGGGTTCACCTTGCCCGGCATGATCGAGCTGCCCGGCTGGACGGCCGGCAGGGTGATCTCGGCGAACCCGGTCGCAGGGCCCGACGACATCAGCCGCAGGTCCTCGCTGATCTTCACGAGATCGACGCCGATGCCGCGCAGGGCGGCCGAGACCTCGAGCATCGGGCGCATCGAGTGAGTCGCCTGGACGAGATGCTCGGCGCCACGGAGCTTGTGGCCGGTCTGCTCGGCGAGGTAGCGCACGACCAGCTCGATGTACTCGGGCTCGGCGTTCAACCCCGTGCCGACTGCGGTCGCGCCGATGTTCTGCTCGGCGATCGAATCGGCGGCGGTCTGCAGGCGATCGACCCCCCGGCGAAGCGTCAGCGCGTAGGCGGCGAACTCCTGGCCGAGCCGAATCGGGACGGCGTCCTGCATGTGCGTTCGGCCGGACTTGATGACGTCGTCGAACTCGCGGGCCTTGCCTTCGAAGGCGCGGATCAGCTCCTGGGCGGCCGGCATGAAGTCGCGGATCAGGTCCAGGGTGGCGACCCGCATCGAGGTCGGGAAGACGTCGTTGGTCGACTGGGCCATGTTGACGTGGTCGTTGGGGCTGCAGACGGCGTAGTCGCCACGCTTGCCCGAGCCCACTCCCTGGGCGTGCAGCAGCTCGATGGCCCGGTTCGCCAGCACCTCGTTGGCGTTCATGTTGTGGCTGGTCCCGGCGCCGGCCTGGAACGGGTCGATGCGGAAGTTGGCGATCAGCTCGGCCTGTTTGGCGGCGCGGGCGGCCTCGAAGGCGGCGTGCATCGGGTCGGCCGGGCGAGCCGGTTCGAGGTCGTCCACCTCGTCCGCCGGTTCGGCCCGTTGGAGAATCTCGTCGGCCGCGGCCACGATGGCGTTGCCGAGCTGCTTGGGCAGGCGCCCCGTGGCCATGTTGGCCCGGGCGGCCGCCTTCTTGACCTGCACGATCGCGCGCACGAGGGCCGGATGCGGCAGCGTGCCGGAGATCGGGAAGTTGTGGATGCCGCGGGTCGTCTGGACGCCGTAGTAAGCGGAGTCGGGGACTTCGAGGTAGCCGAGCGGGTCCTTCTCGACACGGAACCCCGCGCGGGGAGTTGGGGGAGTGGCCGGCGTGGCGGGTCCCGTTGGGCTTGCGGCTGGCTTGGGCTTCGGCTGTTCTGCGGCGTCGGGGGTCATGGCAGTGTTAGCTCCTCGTTCGAGGCGGCTGCCGCGCTGGGCGCGGTTGTGGCGCTGCGTCAGTGGCAGGATTCTATCGCCGCCGCCGTCGGCGGCGGAGCTGGCGGCGGTCGCGCCCGGCCGCTCTTCTGAGGGGCCCCGCAGGTGGGCTAGAATCGCCCGATCGAGAGTCGCGCGAAGGGCGCCGGCTCGACGCGATCGGAGGGGCATCATCGACGACCAGCCGTTCCTCCTCGGTCCCACCGCCGACAAGGTCATCGGCTTCTTCGCGGGCCTGATCGCCCCTGTCGTGGGCCTGGTCTCGACGGCTGTCACGATGCTCGTCTGGGCCGGGACCGGCGGTGACTACGAGGCCCGCGTCCGCCGCCTGCACGCCAGATCGGTCGCTGCCTGGTCCGTGCTGGGCTCGCTGGTCGCGATCGTGCTCGTAGTCACGTTCTTCATGGCCCTGATCGCCGCCGCGGCGCACAATCCTCTGCCCACCAGCTCAGCGCCACCTTTGCCCTGACCCACGCTGGGCACCGCCGGCCCTGCGATCGGTCGAAAGCGCTCCCGCGCCGGGCCGCGACGCGACCCATATCGGCCCTGAATCCGGCCGGCGAGTGGGACACCGGTGCATTTCCGGCTGCTCAAACGGGTATATTCCCTGGGCTGGACCGGCGGACCGCACCCGCCGGCCCGGACGCGTCGTCCCACCGCGTCGGTCGGTTCCGTCGCCCGGACGCGAAGTCAGCAGTCGCGGCCAAGAGGAGAGGGCGATCTCGCGGGCGGTCGCTGCACCGCAGGCGGAGGGTCGGCCCAGGCCGTTCCGGAGGAGGTCCGAGTGTCTCAACAGAAGGCATCGCGCGAGGAAGTGATCAAGCAGGACATCCACGACCTGCATCGCCTGGGCTATGCCCAGGAGCTCTTCCGCACCATGGGCGGGTTCTCCAACTTCGCCATTAGCTTCTCGATCATCTCGATCTTGACTGGCGCGGTGATCCTCTTCGACTACGGCCTCGCCTGGGGCGGCCCCGCCGCCAGCACGATCGGCTGGCCGCTCGTCTCGCTCTTCACGCTTATGATCGCCGCCGCCATGGCCGAGATTGCGTCCGCCTACCCGACCGCGGGCGGCCTCTACTACTGGTCGAGCCGGATGAAGAACAAGGATTGGGGCTGGTGGACCGCCTGGTTCAACCTGGCCGGCCAGGTCGCGATCGTCGCCGGCATCGACTTCGCCGCCGCGAGCTTCGTCAACTCTTCGATCGTGACGCCGATCCTGTCCAACTTCGGGATGGCATATGGCAACTCGACGGCGGTAGTCGGCTCGCTGGTCAACGGCCAGCTGCTCACCATGGCTGTCCTGCTGGCCATCCAGCTTGGGCTGAATATCGCCGGCATCCGGATCGTCGCCTTGCTCAACGATGCGTCGGTGTGGTGGCACATCGGCACCGTGGCCGTCATCGTCGGTGCGCTCTTCCTGATCAGCAGCGGCAAGGCCCACGCGGATCTCAGCCCCTTCGCGGTCAAGCCGCTCGACACTACGGGCAGCGCCTCGCCGCTCGGGTTCAACCTCGGGCCGGCGGCCGGTTACGCGGTCCCGCTGGCGTTCCTCTTCTCGCTCCTGCAAGCCCAATGGACCTACACCGGCTACGACGCTTCCGCTCACGTCGCGGAGGAGACCGTCGGGGCCCGGCGGTCGAGCGCCTGGGGTGTTTTCATCTCGGTCGCGGTCTCGGCGGTGGTCGGCTACATCGTCCTGTTCGGCCTGGTGACGCACCTGCCTCCGGTCGATCAGCTGATGAACTGCGCTCCGGCGACGCAACCGAATTGCAGCGCCTACTACGGCGGTAACCCGGTCGTCTTCACGACGCTGACCTACAACCTGGGCCAGCTCGGCGACTCCCTGAGCGCGGCCATCGCCGTGGCCATGAGCCTGTGCGGTCTTTCGTCGGTGGCAGCCGCGGGTCGAATGCTCTTCGCCTTCAGTCGCGACCACGGCGTCCCCGGCTCGCCCTGGCTGCGCCGAGTCTCGCACCGCCATCGCACGCCGGCCAACTCCATCGTGGCCATCGTCATCTTCTCGTACGTGCTGACCAACGCCGCCTACATCGCCGGCAGCTACACCGCCATCGCCATCGTGACGGCGATCAGCACCATCGCGCTCTACTGGGCCTACGGCGTGCCGATCTTCCTCGGCATATTCGGCAAGCAGGAATGGCGCGGCCAGGCGGTCTGGAGCCTCGGTCGCTTCTCGCGGCCGATAGGCGCACTGGCGTGCCTCTGGATCGTGGTGATCTCGATCCTGTTCCTATGGCCGACCTCAGGCAACGCCTACACGCTGCTGGCCTTCGTCGTCTTCCTCGTAGCGTTGCTGGTCTACTACTTCGCCTGGGCCCGCAGCCGCTTCAAGGGCCCGATCGTCGAGGTCGCCGAGGGCGAGCTGACGGAGATCGAGCGCGAGTTCGAGCTTGCCGCCGAGGAGCTCGTCGAGGGGGCGTAGCTGTTCGGTTCGCTACACGGAGTCACGTGGCGCGGCGGGCGAGAGCCCGCCGCGCTGCTCTTCCGCGAGCAGCCGCCGGCTGGCCGGCGCGGATCGCCGCGGCTCAGAGCCCGGTCAGGTCCCCGTAGAAGTCCTGGAGGACTCCCTCCTTGGCCCAGCCCACGACGACGACCTGCTGATGGAGCGAGGCGATCCGGCAGGTCGTCGACCCGCCGAACGAGAACGGGTCGGCGATCGGCTGCAGCCACGATTGGGCGTCTCTGCTGGCCCACACGGTCCACATGCTGGTGGAGCCACCCGAGCCCGACGGCGCCGGGCCGGCCGAGGGTGCTGAGCCGCCCGGGGGGGCGGAGATCGCCGCGAAGCCCGAGTCAAGCGTGCCCCAGCAGCCGCCGGCGGTCGTCAGCTTGGAGTCCTGCCAGGTCTTGCCGTCGGCCGACCACCACCAGCTGGTGTTGCCGGTCAGGCCCGTGCTCATGGCCACCAGGCCCTTGCGTGTGGCGACCACTACCCGGGTGTTCGTCGGCAGCTTCCAGTTGATGCTGGCCCAGGTCATGCCGTCGAGCGAGGTCCAGACGGCCGCCTTGCCGGAGTCGTCGACGCCGGCCGCGACGAACCCATCGGCCCACGACGACACGGTGAGCGAGTATGCGTCGGCGCCCGCGATGTATGCCTGAACCCAGTTCGCGCCGTCGCTGGAGTAGAGGAGCCGCGGCCCGTCGCTGGAGTCAGCGGCCGCGACGAAATCGCCGCCGTGGACCGCCACAGATCCGAGGCTCGATGGAGCGCTGCCGCTGATCGTCGCCGCCGTCCACGTGGTGCCGGTGAGGCGCCAGATGCCGGGGGATTGTCCGGAGTCCCCGGAGACGCTGCCGACCGCCACGACGCCGCCCTGGCCATCGGCCGCGGCGGCCGTCACGGCCGGCGTCCCGTTGGCAGCCGTCGCCGTCGGAGCGGTGGCGCCGGGAGCGGTCGCCGTGGGCTTGCCCGTGGCCGTGCCCGCGGCAGCCGTCGCGGTGGGCGTGCCCGTGGAGCCTGCCGCGCCGAACGCGATCGGGCCGGCCTCGGTCGACCAGACGCTTCCGTCGGTCGACGAGAAGACGGTCGTGCCGGCTTTGCCGTTGACGAAGACGAGGAATTGATCGCTCGTGGCGATGGCAGGCCCGAGGGTGCTGTCGGCCGTGAGCCCGGGGACCATGGGCGTCGTGCCGGCGAGGAGTGAGATCGAGAAGGGGGGCGTGGGCGTGGCCGCGACCACCGGCAGCGGCGAGCCGAGCGTGACATCGCCGGTCAACACGGCCAGCGAACCGCTCGAGTCGACTCCGGCCAGGACCAGGCTCCTTCCAAACGGCGCCAGCCGGCCGCGGGTGAGGGCCGAGGCTCCGGTCGGCATCGGCTTCCACGTCAGGCCGTCATCGGAGGTCCAGAGGGAGGCCGGCTTCGGTGGAGAAGCGGATGCTCCCGGCGAGGGAGGCGCGCCCATGATGCTGCCCGGTTCCGAAGAGACCGCAACCAGCGAATCGAAGACCTGCGTGACCGATTCGAGGGCCACGGACTGCCGCGTGGGCAGGGCGTTTCCCCGGAACCAGTGGATGCCGTCGGGCGAGATCCACGACGTCGCCACTGCGACCGTCGGGAGCGGCGTGGGCGAGGGCGAGGGCGAGGCCCCCGAAGCGCCCGGCGATGGCGTCGCCGTCTTAGTCGGCTTGGGGGTCGGCTTGGGAGTGGTCTTGCCCGTGGAGGCCGACGGAGCCGGGGTCGGGGAGGGCGAGGGCGAAGGCGATGGGGTCGCCAGCTCGTCGGGCGTCAGGATCTGACTGCCGACGGCGACGAGCCCGTTCCCATAGGCCACGAGATCCTGGACCTCGAAGCCTGCGAGCTGCGATTCCGCCTCGGTCCAGATCTTGCCGTCGGGCGAGACCCAGGCCTTGGTGTGGCGTGGGTCGTTCCCGCTGGAGACGGCGACGATCGCAAACCCACCGGCCCAGGCACGGACCGCCCGCGGCATGTACCCCGTCGCGTTCGGCAGGGCCACGAGGGCCCAGTTCGACCCGTCCCGCGAGAACCAGGCGACGCCGTTGCCCGCGGAGACGATGGCGCCTGGTCGCTCGGCCAGACCGATCATCTCGGTGTTGTTCGGGAAATCCACGCCGGCGGGCGACCAGGTTCGGCCGTCCCGCGAGTGCCAGGCAGTAGCCACGACTTTGCTGCCGGCCGCAAACCCGTCGCCGACGGCGATCAGGCCGCCGTTGCCGTCGTCGGAGAAGCCCAGGACAACGAATCGCTTGCCGGGCGCACCGAACGATCCCTGATCGGCGATGGCCTCCCAGGCCGAGCCGTCAGTCGAGGACCAGACGGTGCTCGTCTTGCCGTCGCTGCCCATCATCAGCAGCGTCGAGCCCTGGGAGACGAAGTAGGGCCCGTAGTAGAAGTTGCCGGTGGGCGGCTTGGAGGCCGCTCGGAAATCGACCCCGCGCAGACTCCCCGTGCCGAAAGTGGCGACCGGCTTGTTGGGTATGACGAGCACCATGCCGGCCACGACGGCGATGACGGCCACGAGCCCGACGGCCACCGAGACGGTCTGCTTGATGGACAGGGGCCAGGTCGGCCGATGGAGAGTGGGTCGGTGAAGTGTCGGTCGATGAAGCGCGGGCAGGCCGATCTTCGGCGGCTGCCAGGGTTGTGTGCGGCGGCGGTTCCGCGGGTGCGCCCTGGGCTTGGGCTCGGCTGCGGGTGTCGCAGGCCCCAGATCGCGCAGCCCTCCGTGAGGGCGGTTGCGAACGCCCGCGGTCGGCCGCGTCGGGGACGGAATCACTACCTCCGGGTGAGCCCGGCGCCCGCCCGGATGCCCCGGGTGGAGCGGGGAAGCGGCCGGGTCGGACGGAAGTTGCTCGTCGAGGCCACGCTCGACGCGGGGGTCGCTCATCAGCTGGTGTCTACCTCTTACGTTTCGCCGCTCCGCTCCGGGCCAGCGCGCCCCCTCCGGGCCGCTCTGCCGTGCGGATCGGGTTGCCACCGCTCATGGACGAGCCCGCCTGAGCGACGGTCGTAGAAGTCTGCACAATCGAGCGCATTCGGGCGCGGCGAACGTGCAGCCTGCAGACTCTACCCTGCTCGCGCCAATCGCGGGTCGGAGAGGGGTCCCGATCAGTAGCTCGGGCGGCTCACCGCCTGGAGCGCCGCTGCACCCTGTGAGGCATAGAACGCCCCTTCCTGCGCGGCGATGAACTTAGGCAGGGACGGGTCGCCGTTCATGGCCCGCAGGGCGGCGTCGTACACCTGGGGGGCAAGATTCGGGTTGTATTCGATGTCCGCACCGAGCTCGCCGGAGATGAGGTACTTGAACCCATCGGCGGTGGCGTCGACTCCCACGACCATGATGTCCTTGCCCGGCTTGAGCTTGGCGTCCTTGATAGCCGCGATGGCGCCGATCGCCTCCTCGTCGTTGTGGGCGAAGACGCCCTGGATGTCCTTGGTCTTCTTGAGGAACGCCGCCATGACGGCCTTGGACTCGGGGACGCCCCAGTTGCCGCTCTGGCTGAGGCCGAGGCCGGTCGGGTCCGGGATCCCGCAGTCGCCCATCTTGTCGCGGAAGCCCCTGGCGCGGTCGATCGCGATCGAGGAGCCGACGGCGCCGGAGATCTCGGCCACGCGCTTCTTCTCGGAGCCTTTCAGCAGGTCGCACATGGCCGCGGCCGCCTTCTGGCCCTCGGCGACGAAGTCGGCGCCGACGCGGGTGGTGTACAGGCTCGGGTCGGCATTTATGCTGCGGTCTTCGACGATGACGATCTTGCCGGCAGCCCGGGCTTCTTTCAGGACATCGTCGTAGCCGAAGCTCTGGAGCGGATCGAGGACGATGACGTTGACGGTCTTGTCCGCGTTGAACCGGTGGAACGCGTCGATCTGGTTGGCGAGTTGACCGCCGGCGTCGGAGAGGTTGAGCTTGATGCCCTGCGCGGTCGCGGTCGCCGTGAAGGAAGCGGTGTTCGCGACACGCCATGGACTCTCGGAACCGGTCTGGATGAACCCAACGACCATGTCCGCGTAGGTCTTCGGCTTGGGGGTCGGTGTCGGTGTGGCGGTCGGCTTGGGGGTCGGTGTCGGTGTGGCGGTCGGTGTCGGCGTCGGGCCGGGCGAGCAGGCGGCGAAGACGACCGTCACGGCGAGCGTGACCGCGATCCGAAGCGAACGAGATTGCATTACTCTCAACTCCCTCCCGCCCCTCCTGCACGGACGGATCCACGGCGTCGTGTGGCTCGCCGGGGTTTCAGAGGCGGTCCACCAAAGATGATAGGCGGGGGCGCGCGCGGGCGTGCTGCGCCGCCTCGCCGATCTGCCACGGCATGGCGGGCAAACAGGAGCCACAATACCGGGCGAGGAGCGCCGCACCCGACGCGGGGGCGCATGCCGAGCGCGGAGGAGAGACGATGAGCGACGAGCACGGCGCTGGAGCCCACGGCGTGGGAGCCCACGGCGCCGCCGACCACACCGCCCCCAGGCAGCTCGAGGAGCTGCGCCAGATGGTCCGCGATGGCCGGATCGATACGATCATCGTCGCGTTGACCGATATGCAGGGCCGTCTCGTTGGCAAGCGCGTCCAGGCCGAGGCGTTTCTCAAGGGCGTCGTGGATCACGGCATTCATTTCTGCACGTACCTTCTTGGCACGGATATGGAAATGAACACGCCCGACGGCTTCAAGCTGATGAACTGGGAAACTGGCTATGGCGATTGGGTCGGCCGCGAGGTGTGGGAGACGACTCGTGTTCTGCCATGGCTGGAATCGAGTGCCATAGTCCTATGCGACGCGATCGACGAAGAAACGGGCTTGGAGATTCCGATTTCGCCGCGCTCGATACTGAAGCGACAAGTGGAGCGGGCCGCCGGTCTTGGCTATGTCGTCAAGGCCGGGACTGAATTCGAGTTCTACGTCCTATCGGATACCTTCGAGGAGCTGAGCCAGAAAGGTTACAACGATATCGAACGAGTCGGTTACTACAACGAGGACTACCACCTGCTCCAGGCGACGAAGCTCGAGCCGCTGTATCGGCAGATTCGCAACCAGATGACGGAGGCGCGGATCCCGATCGAGTTCAGCAAGGGCGAGGCGGCTCCGTCGCAGCACGAGGTCAACATTCGCTACGACGACGTGCTCGAGTCGGCTGATCGGAGCGTCCTGTTCAAGCACGGCGCGAAGGAGATCGCCTGGCTCAACGGCTACGGGCTGACGTTCATGGCCAAGCCGTATGCCGAATGGACCGGCTCGTCGGGCCACCTCCATATGAGCCTGTGGGATCGGGCCGGCGAGAAGCCGCTCTTCCTGGACGAAGGCGCGAAGCCGTACGGGATGAGCCAGACGATGCGCTGGTTCCTGGGCGGGATGACGGCGCTGCAGCGCGAGCTGGCCCTCTTCATCGCCCCGACCGTCAATTCGTACAAGCGCTACGCCGTAGCCAGCTGGGCTCCCGTGAACGTGGTCTGGGGCCGCGACAACCGCACGACGGGTCTCCGAATCGTGGGCCGGGGATCCAGCCTGCACATCGAGAATCGCTTCCCCGGCGGCGACATGAACGCCTACCTGGCCTACGCCGCCGAGGTGGGCGCGGGGCTCTACGGCATCGAGCGCAAGATCGAGCCGCCGGCCGAGTACAAGGGCAACGGCTACGTCGCGAAGGGCTGCGACCGAATGCCGCGCGCTCTATACGAGGCGATCGATCTCCTGGAGAAGAGCAAGGCCGCCGTCGAGATCTTCGGCCAGGATGTCGTGGACCACTACCTCAACGCCGCTCGCGTCGAGCGCGACACATACGACGCGGTCGTCCACAGCTGGGAGCGCGAGCGTTACCTCGAGCGCGGCTGAGGCACCCGCATAGGTCGCATCCGTATCCACGTTGCCTACTTGCGTGGGGCCAAATATGAGGCCAGCCCCTCGGCGAGCGGTGTGAGATGACGAGGCAGCATCGCGGTCAGCGGCGCCGTATCCACTGGCGCGGATTGGACGACGAAATCGATCGCGTCCGGCGTCATCGGCGGCGATGGAAGAAGCGTCAGGGGTCGCGTGAACAGCTTCATCAACACGACCGGGGCGTGAATGATGGGCCGCCTCTTGTGCAATATGCGTAGCGCCTCGCGAATGACTTCGTCCATCGTCAACGTCTCGGGCCCGCCAACCTCGAGAGTGGCATTCGTCGCGGCCGGCGCGACGAGCGCGTCGCCGACCAGGGCGCCGATGTCGTTCACGAAGACCGGGGCAAGGAGCTGCTTGCCGTTGCCTATCTGAGGGACGAACGGGAGCCACCGCGCGAAGCCGAGGAAACGGTTGAGGGAGTGATCTCCCGGGCCGTAGATCCAGCTCGGCCGAAAGATGGTGTAGACGATGCCGCTGCCGCGGACCGCCTCCTCCGCGCGCCACTTGGCCCGGAACCAGTGACGGAGAGCGTCCGGCGCGGCTCCCGCGCCCGAGATGTAGACGAGGCGGCGGATGCCGGCCGTTCGCGCGGCGGCGACGAGCGTCTCCGTTCCGCCGGCATCTACGCGTTCGAAGGTCTGGCCGCGGCGCGGCGCCTCGATCGGCGAGTTGCGAAAGGCGAGGCAGATGACCAGCGTGTCGACCCCTGCCAGAGCCTTCGGAAGGTCGTCGGGCCGGGTCACGTCGGCCTGGCGGAACTCGATCAGGCGGTCGGTGGTCGCGATCGGGGGCCTGTGCGACAGCACGATCACGCGATTGCCGCGGGCGGCCAGCTCGCGCACGATCGATCGGCCGACAAAGCCGCTGCCTCCGGCGACCGCCACAACCGACCTGTCCGATGTCTCCACGTCGCCTCCAGGATGGCTTGCCTGCAGATCAGGATAGACCCAGCCCTGGTGGGACGCGCCTGCGTCTCGATCGGCAGGTAAGCTTGCCTCGGCGGCGGTTCGAAAAGCCAGTGCGGCCGGCGAATCGGCGGCCCGAGTGGACAGGATTGGGCCCAGCGGGCGAGGAGACGAGGGCATGCGACTCAAGGACAAGGTCTCCATCATCACGGGCGCGGGCAGCGGCATGGGGCGCGTCGTCGCGCTCCGCTTCGCCGCCGAGGGCTCGCGCGTGGTGGTGGCCGACAACCAGGGCGAGGCCGCGCAGGAAACCGTCCGCCAGATCCGCGCGGCCGGCGGAGAGTCGTACGCCGCCACGGTCGACGTGTCGCTCGAGGCCGACGCGAAAGTGATGGTGGACCTCGCGATCAAGCGCTACGGCCAGATCGACGTCCTGTACAACAACGCCGGGATCATGCCCGAGGCCGACCATTCGGTCGTGGACACCCCCGTCGAGGCCTGGGATCACGTGATGGCGGTCAACGTCCGGGGCGTGTATCTCGCCTGCAAGCACGCCATCCCCCACATGATCGAGCGCCATTGCGGCTCGATCATCAACGTCTCCAGCTTCGTCGCGATCCTGGGCTGCTCGGTTCCGCAGGACGCGTACACTGCTTCAAAAGGCGCGGTCCTGGCGCTCACCCGCTCGTTGGCCGTCCAGTTCGCGCCCAAGGGGATCCGGACCAACGCCATCCTGCCGGGTCCGGTGGAGACTCCGCTGCTGATGGACTGGCTGCTCAAAGACGAGGCGGCCAAGAAGCTTCGCCTGGCCCGCAACCCGACCGGGCGCTTCGGCAAGGCGGACGAGGTCGCCGCCCTGGCGGTCTATCTCGCGTCCGACGAATCGGCCTGGACCAACGGGGCCTCGATGGTCATCGACGGTGGCATCAGCGTGAACTACTTCTAGCATCGGCCGGCTGCCGACACCTACCCAGAGACGACAGAACGAGATCAGGAGCCCGATTGGCAGAGCCACCCATGACCGAGTGCCCGGCGACCGACACCCCGACCGCCGAAAGAGCCGTCGGCACGAAGCGGGGCGACGTGGAACCGGCCGACGCCCACCCGTCCGACCTCGCCATCGGAATCGACTTCGGGGGGAGTGGAATCAAGGGCGCGGTCGTCGACGTCCGGAGCGGCCAGCTCGTGGGCAATCGGCTGCGCATCCCGACGCCCCAGCCCTCAGTGCCGTGTGAGGTCGTCGAGGTCATGGATGAGCTGGTGCGCCGGCTCGTCGATCCCTGGGACCCGGCGCTCGGGGCCACATTCCCCGTCGGCGCGGGCCTGCCCGCGGCCATCCGCAACGGCGTTACGCTCACGGCGGCGAACATCGACCCGGCCTGGATCGGCTTCCCCGCCGAGCGGGAGATGGAGCTGACGATGCGCCGGACCGTCGCCGCCGGCAACGACGCCGACGTGGCCGGCCTGGCCGAGATCCGTTTCGGCGCGGGGCGCTACCAGAGCGGCCTGGTCTTCGTGCTGACGATCGGGACGGGAATCGGGTCGGCGCTCTTCATCGACGGCCGGCTTATCCCCAACACGGAGCTCGGCCATCTCGAGCTCAAGGGCCACGATGCGGAGGAGCGGGTGGCCGAATCGGCGCGCGACCGGCTCGGGCTCGGCTGGCAGGCTTGGGCTACCGGCTTCGACGAGTACCTTCACGAGCTGGAGCGGCTCTTCTGGCCGGACCTGTTCATCCTGGGCGGCGGCGCCTCCAAGCGGGCCGACAACTACCTGCCGTTCCTGACCGTCAAGACTCCGATCGCCATCGCCACCTTCCGCAACAATGCCGGGATCGTGGGTGGGGCGCTGATAGCGCACGAGCGGCGGGCGCGGGGCGCCGTCGCTGCCACGGGCGAGCCGATCACCTGAGATGGCCGGGTTTCGAGCGTCGCCGCTGCGTCTCGCCGCCAGCTATGGGGTGCCAGGAACTGGGGATGGCGACTGGGCGCCTCTGGAGCGCCGCCTCTCGGAGGCCCGGAACTACTGGGTCGTCACGGTCCGCGCCGACGGCCGGCCCCATGCGGCTCCTGTCTGGGGCGCCTGGCTGGACGACGCGGTCTGGTTCTCGACCGACCCGGAATCGGTGAAGGGACGGAACCTGTCAGCTCGACCCGAGGTCGCGGTCCATCTCGAGTCCGGCGACGAGGTCGTGATCGTCGAGGGCGTGGCGGGGCCGGCGCCGGCCAGTCGCTACGAGGCCTACCGAGCGGAGTACCGGCGCAAGTACGACTTCGAGGATCCGGCCTGGGGCACGCCGGACGCGGCCGTCGTGGTGGTGGTGACGCCACGCCGGATCGTGGCCTGGACGGAGCACGAGTTCCCCGCCAGCGGAGTGGTCTGGACGCCGGTTCAGGAGTAGGCGGGCTGCGCCAGATGATTGGCATTCCGCTGCGGGGCCGGTCTTGCTCCTTGCGTCGCGGATCACTTGCGTCTACCGTCCTTTACGAGTCTCATCGCATGGCTCGGGGACAGGGACGGGGGCGAAGACAGCCCGAGCCGGGGGAAAGGAGCGGGCTCATGGCTTCGTTCGATTGCCGGGCTGGGCGCGCAGCTTCACTCAGCAATCACCCGAGGCCGGCAGGCGAGGCCTGGCGCCGCCTGCTCTCGAACGTCACGGCCGCAATGCTGGCGACCGGCCTGCTGCTCGCAGCCTGGGCAGGACCACTCGCCGGGCCCGCCGCGGCCGCTGTCCACACGGGCAAGGTGATGGCCTGGGGCATCAACACCTACTACGCCACGAATGTGCCAGTCGCGGCCCAGTCGGGCGTGAAGGCGGTCTCGGCCGGGATGTACCACAGCCTTGCCCTCAAGTCGAACGGCACGGTCGTGGCCTGGGGCGACAACACCGTGGGAGAGACCAAGGTCCCAGCCGGCCTGTCGACCGTGGAGGCGATCTCGGCCGGCGACGGGCACAGCCTCGCCCTCAAGGCGAACGGCACCATCGTCGCCTGGGGGTACAACAACCACGGCCAGACCGTGGTCCCGCCGCTGCCCGCCGGCCTCCACTACGTGGCCGTCGCCGCCGGCTACTGGCACAGTCTCGCCATCAAGTCGGACGGCACGATCGCTGCCTGGGGAGACAACACCTTCGGCCAGACGACCGTCCCGCTCGTTCCGCCCTATCACGTCACGGCGGTCTCCGCCGGGCAGTACTTCAGCCTGGCCCTCAAGTCGGATGGCACCGTCGTCGCCTGGGGCAACAACGACCATGGCCAGACCAGCGTCCCGGCGGGCCTATCGGGCGTCGTGGCAATCTCAGCGGGGGCGTACCACGCCCTCGCGCTCAAGTCGAATGGGACCGTCGTGGCCTGGGGCGGCAACTCCTCTGGCCAGGCGACCGTGCCGGCAGGTCTGTCGAAGGTGGTCGCCATCTCAGCCGGGGGCGAATTCAGCGTCGCCCTCAGGGCGATCGGCACGGTCGTGGCCTGGGGCGCCAACAGCGGGGGCCAGACGAACGTTCCCGCCGTCCTGCCGCTGACGTCCGCGATCGACGCCGGTTGGGGCCATACCCTGGCCCTCGTCCCGCAGTCGATCCCCGGCGCCCCGACCGGCGCGAGCGCCATCGCCGGCAACGCCGCGGCCAGGGTGTCCTGGAAGGCTCCGGCAAACGACGGCAAGAGTCCGATCACGGGCTACACGGCTACCTCGTCGCCCGGCGGCAAGACGTGCTCGACGACCGGGGCGCTCTACTGCACTGTCAGCGGGCTGACCAACGGCACCGCCTACAAGTTCACGGTCAAGGCCAGGAACGCCATCGGGGTCGGTGGGGCCTCGGCGCCGTCGGCTGCCGTCACTCCGCAGGCCCCGGCCACACCGACTCCGTCGCCCACTCCGTCGCCCAAGCCATCGCCCACTCCGTCGCCCAAGCCATCGCCCAGTCCATCGCCATCGCCGTCCGGGACGCCGGCTCCGTCGGAGACGAGCAGCGCCGCCACACCGACCCCGCCCCCCGGCGGCTCGACGGGCTCGGGAGGCGGCAACGAGCTGCCGCCCTGGGCCCTGGCTCTTGCCGGCGTCGTTCTCCTGCTCGTGGGGGCGGTCTTTGGGTTCGCGGCCGCGAACATGCTGAACGGGAGGCGGGTCGGCCCGCCCCCGAACACCTCTCCGCCGGACCCCTGGACGACCCGTCGCAGCTGACGCCGGACGCCCATCGGCGACACGCTGTCCGCGGACCCGCCCGGCCTCGACGCGAACGCGCCTTAGCGCCGGGGCTTGAGAGCCTTTCGGATGTTCGCGCGGGCCCAGCGGTAGTGGTTCGGACCACACTCGTAGAGGAAGGAGCCCAACGTGCCCCGGCCGGTCCAGGCGTAGCGGCCGTGGGTGAAGAGGTCCGCGTCCGAGATCGAGTCGGTCAGCGCGATGAGCCGCCGTGATGTGTCCTGCCAGTCGCCGAAGACCCGCTCCCACGGTTCGTCGCGGTGCTGCTCGAAGATCCGTTCGTTGAGCTGCGCCATCGCGGCCCACGTGTAACCCTCGGCCGGGACCGCGGGCGACTCGCCCCGCAACCCGGCGTCGTACCAGCCGAAGAGCATCCTCTCCCACTCGGCCAGATGAGCCACGAGATCCCTGGCCGACCAGCCGTTCGGGCCCGGTCGCGCCAGCTGCTCGGGAGTCAGGGCGGCCAGCATCGCCAGCAGTCCGTCACGCTCCTTGCGAGCATCGGCCAGCAGCTCCGTCTTCGTCCTGGGTGCCGCCATGAGCTACTCGTCCTGATGAGGGCGCGGTGTGGATCCAACCTTGAAGGTGAACGCGAGAAGAGCGACACCGATCAACCCGAAGGGAAGCCAAAGGGTGAAGCCCAGAGGAAGGACGGCGCCCAAGATCGCTCCCAGCAGACCCGCAACGAGAAAGGCCGCGTAGAGCTTGGCCCTGCCCATCCGAGTGTCCGGGGCGTAGCGCCGAGGGTGCATCGCCGGCATGAGCCCGAGGGCGGGGCCGCAGAGGACGAGAGCCACCAGCACCACAAGAGCGAGCAGCGGGGGCGGGAGCACCGAGCCCGCCGCCAGACTGAAGGCGAAGAAGCCGCCGATTCCAGCTGCCCAGACCAGCCTGCTCATCATGGTCGAACGCCTCCTCGGGCGATCCCGGGGCCCGGTTGGCTCCGAGAGTCCGCCTCTGCGCTATCCCCTGGCGGGCACTCCGCGTAGCTCGCGCAGTCGGGCCACGCTTCCGGACACGACGAGAGTCTCGTTCGCCCGAAGGACGCGATCCGCCGGCGGGTTGGCCTCGTAGCTGCGCTCGCCCTGAACGATGGCCAGCACGAAGACGCCGGTGTCGCGCAGGGCGCCCACCGTCATCCTGTCGATAGCGCTTCCGGCCACGACCTCGACCTCCTCCATCGAGAACGCCAGCTCGCCGTGCGAGAGCGCCGCGTCGATGAAGTCGACGACCCGCGGCCGGACCGCCAGCTCGGCCAGCCGGTGGCCGGCCATGGTGTAGGGCGAGACGACCCGGCTCGCGCCCGCCTGCATCAGTCGCGCCTCCGAGTCCTCTGTGTTCGCTCGCGCCACGACGAAGAGGTTGGGGTTGATGGCCCGGGCCGAGAGGATGACGTAGACGTTGTGGGCGTCCGAGTCGATGGTGGTGATCAGCCCGCGCGCCCGTTCGATCCCAGCGGCCCGCAGTGTCGCCTCCTCGGTGGCGTCGCCTTCGACCTCGAGAAAGCCTTCGCGCCTGGCCCGGGCGAGCGATCCGGGCAGGATGTCGATGACCACGACCTTCAGGCCGGAGTGGACCAGCTCCCGGGCGACGGTCAGGCCGACTCGGCCGTAGCCGCACAGGATGTAGTGGCCCGAGAGCTTGCCGACCGCCTCGATCATGCGCCTGGCCTCCCGTCGTCCGCTGGTCGCCTCGACCACAAGGTACTCGGCCACGATCCCGACCGTGCCGAAGATGAGCCCGACCCCCACGAGCGAGAGGATCATCGTCCAGATGCGCCCGGCGTCGGTGAGCGGCTGAACCTCTCGGAAGCCGACGGTCGTGAGGGTGATGACCGTCATGTACAGCGCATCGAGCAGCCGCCAGCCGGGCTCAAGGATGAGGTAGCCGCTCGTCCCGATGACGATGCAGCCGACTATCACGACCAGCCAGATCCGAATGTGGGTGGCGGTGATCGCGGCGGGGGCCGCCGGCGTCGCAGCCCGACGCGAAACCCCAGCCCGCGGGCGTGGCGTGTGGCCGGCCTGGGATCGAGGGTCGTCGCTCATACGCCCCGATTCTAGCCGCGCGAAAGGTGCGAAGAGCCACCTCTGGGAAGCGGCAAGCGTCCGGTCATCCGCACCTTCGGCGCGGGTATGATCCGGGGCGGCACCGGCGGGGGCGCCCCTTCGACCGCCGAGCCAGAGGACGAACAGCGAAGACGCCCGCACGAGGTGCCGCGATGACTGCCCAGCCGCCCGCCCAGCCGCCCGCCCAGCCGCCCGCCCAGCCGCCCGCCGGCTCAACCGCCCGAGCCCCCGAGCTCAAGATGGTGATCGGCGGCGAGTTCGTCGCCGCCGCGGACGGCCAGACATTCGACGTCGTCAGCCCAGTCGACGGCCGGGTCATCGTCAGCGTGCCAAAGGGCGGCGCGGAGGACGTGGATCGGGCTGTCAAAGCGGCCGCGAAGGCCTTCGACGGCGAGTGGCGGACGTGGAGCCAGACCCGCCGCGGCCAGACCCTCGCCCGCTTCGCCGGCCTCATCCGCGGCCACCTGGAGGAGCTCGCCCATCTCGAGAGCGAGAACATGGGCAAGCCCATCTCCTCGGCCCGATGGGAGATCGGCGCCGTGGCGAACGTCATGGAGTACTACGCCGGGGCCGCGAACAAGCTCATGGGCGAGACGATCCCCGTCTCCAAGCCCGGTTTCGACTTCACCCTGCGCGAGCCGATCGGCGTCGTCGGCCTGATCGTGCCCTGGAACTTCCCGCTTATGCTGGCCAGCTGGAAGATGGGCCCGGCGCTGGCCGCGGGCAACACGGCCATCCTCAAGCCCGCCTCGTATACCCCGCTGACGGCGATCCGCGTCGCCGAGCTGGCCCTCGAGGCCGGCTTCCCGCCCGGGGTCCTGAACGTCGTCACCGGCCCCGGCTCCACCGCGGGCGCCGCGATCGCCGCGCACCCAGGCATCGGCAAGGTCGCCTTCACCGGCGAGACCGCCACCGGGCAGGAGATCATGCGAGCGGCCGCGGGCAACATCAAGAAGGTCAGCCTGGAGCTCGGCGGCAAGAGCCCCAACGTCGTCTTCGCCGACGCGGACATCGAACGCTTCGCCGCCGAGTCGCCCTATTCCGTCTTCGACAACTGCGGCCAGGACTGCTGCGCCCGGGCCCGCATCATCGTCGAGCGCTCCGTCCACGACAGAGTCGTCGAGCTGTTCGCCGTGGCCACGCTCAAGGTGAAGGTCGGCGATCCGGCCGATCCGGCCACGGAAGTCGGCACGATGGTCAGCTTCCGCCAGCGCGAGACCGTCCTCGACTACATTCGGATCGGGCGCGAGGAAGGCGGCCATGTCGTCGTCGGGGGCGGCATCCCCGCCGATCCGCTCCTCGCCGGCGGAGCCTACATCCAGCCGACCGTCTTCGATCGCGTCACCTCGCGGATGCGCATCGCGCAGGAGGAGGTCTTCGGCCCGGTCGTGGTCGTCATCCCGTTCGATACCGAAGAGGAGGCGATCCAGCTGGCCAACGACACGCCGTACGGCCTGTCGGGCTCGATCTGGACGCGCGACATCGGCAAGGCGATCCGGACGGCGAAGGGGATCCAGTCGGGCGTCATCTCGGTCAACTGCAACTCGAGCGTCCACGCCGAGGCGCCCTTCGGCGGGTACAAGATGTCGGGCGTGGGCCGAGAGAACGGCATGCACGCCTTCGAGTCGTACACGCAGGTCAAGAACGTATACGTCGACCTGAGCTAGTGCCGCACCGGAGCCGGTCCGGGCTGTCGGTGGTCGCCGGCGCTCGCTAGACTCACGATCGAAGTTCCAGGGAGGGGATACCGTGAGCGAGACGCCCGAGACACCCAGGACGCCGAAGACACCCGGGACGCTCAACCTGCCGGGTGGGCCCGAAACGCCCGAACCGCAGGTCGCGTCCGCCGGGCCCCCGGAGGCTCGTCCATTCGTGGCGGCATCCGAGCGGATCCGGAGCGCCGCGCGCTCGCTCGCCGGACGGATTCGAACGGTCGCGAGCCGGGTGGCGTCCAGCCGCGCCGCGCAGTCCCTGGTCGCCCGAGCACGGCAGCACCGGCTCGTAACCACTGCGATCGCCACCTTCGCGATCTGCGTCCTCGTCCTCGGGTTGCTGTACTGGGCCCCACTATCGTCGGGACAGAGCCCCCGCCCCGGTCCGAGCGGGAGCGGCGGGCTCCTGTCCAGGGCTCCGTCGACCGGTTCGGCCGCGCTTGCCACGGCCACGCCCCCGCCGGCGGTGTTCCGTCCCACCGGATCGCTCAAGGATGCGAGGATTCACCACACCGCGACGCTGCTGCCCGCCGGCGACGTACTGATCGCCGGTGGCTGCGGCGCCGACGGCCACGCCCTCGCCTAGGCCGAGCTGTACGACTCCGAGACCGGCAAGTTCAGCCCGACGGGCTCGATGAAGACCGCGCGCTGCGGCCATACGGCCACCCTGCTCAAGGATGGGCGCGTCCTGATCGTGGGCGGCGGGGACGGCCAGGGCCGCGTCTTCTCCTCGGCCGAGCTGTACGACCCCAAGAAGGGCACGTTCACCGCCACGGACCAGATGATCACGACGCGCATGTTTCACACCGCGACCGAGCTGGCCTCGGGCCAGGTCCTGATCGCGGGAGGTCGCGGCGGCCCGGCCATGGTGACCAACGTCGCCGAGCTCTACGACACGAAGACGGGCAAGTTCAGCCTCGTCGGTCTCATGGTAGCGGCGCGCACAGGTGCGGCCGCGATCCGGCTCAACGACGGACGCGTGCTGATCGTGGGAGGCGACACCAACGCGGGCGGCGCTCAGACCTTTGACGCATCGGCGGAGCTGTTCAACCCCAAGACCGGGACCTTCGTCAAGACGGGCGCCATGGCGACCGGTCGTTGGAATCCGGTCATCACCATGCTGCCGAGCGGCCTGGCCCTCGTCATCGGCGGTCGGTCCGGGCCCGTTACCCCGGTCGCCACCATCGAGGTGTTCGACGCCAAGAAGGGGCGGTTCGCCGAGTCCGGGAACCTCTCCGAGGCTCGCGACGCGAGCACCGTGACTCTCCTCAAGGATGGGCGTCTGCTCGTCGCCGGGGGCCGGGTCGGATCCGGCGCCCTGAGCGCGACAGCCGAGATCTGCGATCGGACGACCGTGACGTGCAAGCCGATCGGAGCCATGCCGGAGGCGCGGGCCGATCAAACGGCGACGCTGCTGGCGGACGGAAGCGTGCTGCTCGTCGGTGGCACGACCGGTGGGCCGGGCGAGCCGACGAAGGCGACGGCCTCGGCCAGGCTCTTCCTGCCGTGGGTGCTGAAGGCCAAGCCCTGAGGTCGGCCCCGCCGCATCGTGCCGCCGGCTCGACCGAACGACAGGGCCAGCCGCCTCGATGTAAGGATTCGAGCCCTCGTGCGTTTAGTAGGTGTCCTCCGTGCGGGTCAGGCTACCTCGTTTCCGCACCAGACCTTCCCCGAAGGTACCCAACCGAACGAAGGGGCTTGCGCCCTCATGACCATTGTCTTATTGCGAGCCGTTACCGCTGCGGGAGACTTTTACGCGCAGCCCAGCAACGGTAGAGGTGCGGCGAAATGACGAGCGGGAAGACTCCCCGCAGGCGGCGATCTGGCGCCGCCAATGAGCCCGGTACCGGTACTCCGGACGACGGCATGCCCGTGTCCGAACAGCCGGTCGAGGCATCGGCCGAGCAGGCAATCGGCAGCGCCCCCGTAAGCCAGCACGCGACCTCGAGCAACGCCGCCTCCCGACGAGTCTCCGCCGCAGCCGCCGCCGCCGGAGTGGCCGCTTCCGGATCCTCCTCGACTGAGGGCGCGCGAGCCGCTTCTCCTGCCCGAACCGACACCGCCGTTGCGGCCGCCTCTGCCGCCGCTGCCGCCGCCGTTGCAGCGGTAAGCGCCGCGATCGCCGCCACCGCGGCGACCAATGGCACGAGCGCCGACGTCGCCAAGGGCGCCCCGGCGCCCAAGCGCGGTGCCAGGGCCAGGACCAGGCAGGTGGCCGCTGCCGCCGCTGCCGCAGGCGCAGCTGCCGCCGCCGCGCCGGTCGCCCACGCCGAGGCCCACGCCGTCGAAGTCGCGCCGGTCGAAGAGGCGCCCGTCGAGCTCGCGGCCCAGTCGCTCCCGGCGGCCCCGGAGACTCTGCTGCCGAGCCATTCCTACATCACCCGGGCCGGGTCCTCGGACGAAGTGCCGGAGTTCCACCCGCCCGTCGAGCCCCTGTTCTCCAACGAGGGCATAGTCCGGCAATCGGTCGCGAACCATCGAAGCATCTTCCAGCGCATTGCCGCAGTCCCCGCCGGCGTCGCCGCCGCGCTGGCAGCCGCCGGCACGGCGCTCGGCCACACCGTCGGCTCTCGTCTGCCGGCCGGCAAGTCGGCCGCCGGCTCCCCGCCCGAGGGCCTCGGCGGAGCATCGGTGGTCGACGCCCCGACGCCCGGTCCGGAGGCCGCGCCATCAGGCGGCGTTCTCGCTTCGGCCGACAGCGCCGTGGCCTCAGCTGCTGCCGTCGTCGCCGGGGCCGTCCTCTGGCCGATCAACAAGATCAGCGGCCGCGGAGCCGCCGCCCGGCTCGCCTCGGTCGAGGTCGAATACTCCGGCAACGAGCGCAGGCGCAGGCGGGCCCCGATCTTCTGGGCTCTCTTCATCGGGTTCTACGGGATCCTGGCCGGGTACGTCGTGGTCGGTGGGCTGATCCTCCCGGCAGTGGCCGAGGCTCCGAGCCCCTCACCGAAGGGCGGCATTGGGGTCGTCGACCTGACAGTTCACGCCACCCAGACCACGCTGCCCTCTGCCACGACCAGCGCCATGCCCAACGCGACGACCCCGACCCCGACCACGACCACGCCCGCCGTCGTCGCCACGGCTTCCGCCACGGCTTCCGCCGCGCCTTCCGCCGCGCCTACCACCACGCCGAAGCCTACCGCCAGCCCGACCGTCAAGCCGACGCCGACTCCCACGCCGACCCCGACGCCTTCCCCGACGCCGACTCCCACGCCGACTCCCACGCCGACTCCCACGCCGACCCCGACGCCTTCCCCGACGCCAACGCCCACGCCGACTCCGACTCCGAGGCCTCTGTCCGTCAGTCTCGCGTCGGAGGGATCGACGTTCTTCTACAACGGGATCACATACGCCGTTGCCTACTCGGCTGCTCACACTGAGTACCTCAACGTGAGGATCAACACAGTGGGAGGCGCGCAGTGCACTTTGTCTACCGCCGGAAGCACGAATTCGCCGTGGAGGGCCACAGCCTCGGCCGACAACTGGGACCTAGACTACGTTGCATTCCACTTGCGGATCGGTGGCTCGTGGACCGCCGGCACCTGGACTCTGACAGCCCAGTGCACCCTCAACGGCGTCACCCGGACTGATACGCACTCAATCATCATCACCTGAAGCTTCTTGCCGTAGCCGCGCTCGAAGGCGCGGACGCCCTGGCGTGGACCCTTGGCGCGCAGAAGGCCCCTCGAAGGAGGGGCCTTTCGATTCAGGGTGTTTGCAGGAGAGGCTGACTCGACCGTTGCTGTACCCAGCACCGACTCGGCCCCTCGGCTAGAGCCGAGGCTGGCTCCCTGCGTAGCCGCCTTGACGGCAGGCGCCACGTAGTTAGAATGGGCTGCACTAAAAGACAAGAAAAGCGCGTGAAAAACTCTTATGGCAACTTCTGATGCAGCTCCCCAGGTCGGCCCGGTCGAGTACCGGATGCTCCAGCACCTCGATCGCAGTCGCCGGCGGGTTTGGCGGGTGAGCGACGGTAGTCCCGCCGGAATGCCTGCCACTCAGCGAAACCAGGCCCTACGCTATCTCGCCGACGCGGGCCTTCTCGAACGAGTCGAGCGCGGGGTCTACCTTGTCCTACCGCGATCGGGCAGAATCCTGGTATCCCCGCTCGAGCTCGTAGGTTCGTGGTTCGAGGGCGAGCCACATGCCGTGGTTGGCCACGCAGCCGCGGAATACCATCGGCTGACGTTGGACACCTCCGAGGTGGTCGAGGTCCAGCTCGGCCGGAAGAAAGCATCGGCCGAGTTCCAAGGCGTTCGATATGTCTTCTCGTGCGTGCCGATGAAACGACTCCTCGCCGACAATATGAGAGTCGAGGCTGGGCAGGCACATACAACCGTCGCGTCCCCGGGCAAGCTCCTCGTGCAGCTCCTCGAGAAGTCGCCGGCACGTCGTAGCGCGCGGCCCACGCGCGATGCGCGGCTTGCCGTGGAGGTGCTCGAGGGTGGCATCCGCCAGAACATCTGGGCGAAGGTGGATTGGCCGAAGCTCGTGCGACGGCACGGCAACTCGTCCGTTGCTCGCAGGCTCGGCTTTCTCCTGCAGAGGTCAGGTATCGCCGCCGCGGAAGGCCTTCTCGATCTGAGGGGCGGCGCCGGCTACGTCGCGTTCTCCCCGGCCTACCCGCCAGCTGGCCCGACCGACCCTCGCTGGCGCCTCATTCTCAACGACCCGATGGTCCAGTAGCAATGCGTCCCCTGTCTCCCGAGGAGCTGAACGACTTTGCGACGACCTACGGCCTGAGTGCTGCCGTGGCCCAGCGGGACTACGTTGCCGTTCGCGTGGCTCGGGCAATTGCGAGCGACCGCGTCGTCGCTGAAGAGATCTCGCTCAAAGGAGGCTTTGCTCTCCGCTATGGGTATGGAAGCCCGCGCACGTCGAAGGACATCGATGGAACGATCGGCACGAAACATGATGCCGTCGATCCCAAGCGGATCCAGCGTCTCGTTCGGGGGCAGTGCTCCGACCTGCAAGTCCGCTTCGATCCGCGCGACCCAACTCTTGGCGTCGACTCGCTGGACTTCGGCAACATCGGGTATGTCCGACCGCTGGGCGGTGGTTTCCTAACCCTCGAGATGAGCTATCGCGGGGACTTGATCCTGCCGCCCCGCCACCTCTTGATCGACGCGTTTGGCGTGGCACCGTTTCGGGTTCGCGCCCTCGCCGTCGACGAGATGATCGCCGAGAAATGGCGCTGCCTTGTTCAGCGGAGCCCTCGAAAGCCTGGCGACCCATACGATCTCTGGTTCCTGTGGGAACGATTCCGCAAGACCGAGCCGCGGTCCGCGGACGACAGCATCGATGACGCCCAGGTGCGAAGACTCGTCCCCCTCAAGGTCGACCTTCGTGGCGGATCGGCGGCCATGATCGCGGCTGTCGATCAGTACCGCCGAGTGTGGCCGGCTGCGATCGGTGACACTTTGCCCACCGACGCACCCAGCTACCAAGAGGTCAGGGCCGCGATCCTCGAGGCCGCTGGGGCGTGGGCGCCCTGGCGTTGACCCTTGGCGCGCAGAAGGCCCCTCGAAGGAGGGGCCTTTCGATTCAGGGCGTTTGCAGGAGAGGCTGGCAGGCTTGCCCGGCAGCGGGGGTAGGGTCGTTCGGGCGATGCGCCGAATGATCGAATGAAGCTGCCGACGCGTATAGATGGCGAAAGGGCACATGCCTCTGCCAGAGGTTCAGATGGATTCGCCGCACAGGTTCCTTCGGACACTCGCGGTCAAGCGCCGGCCAACGGACGAATTCGAATGGGCTCCCGGCCTGCGGCCGAGGACCGCTCCGACGGTCGCTCCCGTCGCTCTCGTCGTGGATGACGAGCCGCTCGTGCGCACGCTCGTCTCGACCGTGCTCCGCAATCAGGGCTGGTCGGTGATCGAAGCGGCCGACGGCCCGAGCGCCCTGGCTCTCGCCCCGGAGACGCTGAGCCTGCTGGTGACCGACTATGAGATGCCCCAGATCACGGGCGTGACACTGGCCGAGCAGCTCCGCCTCCGGGACGACAGGCTGCCCGTGCTGATGATGTCGGGCCATCCCGACGTCGCCGCCAGGCTGAGCACGCTGCGGGGTCCGCGCGCCGGCTTCGTGAGCAAGCCCTTCCCCGTCGAGGAGCTCATCTCGACGATCGGCCTGATCACCGGCTGAGGGTCCGGGCTGCCCGGGCCGCGCCACCACACAACCTCGACCTCGCTCCTGCCCCGGCTGCGTCCCCCCCGCGGCCGGGGCTTCCGTTTCCCGGCCGCTTCGGGACCCTGGTTCAGGAGTCGGTAATTGACGCGTCCCTCTTCCGGCGCACGTGAGAACGGATTAGCATGCTGAACGGGCCCTGAATGGCTCGGTGAGACACGCCAGAAGGCGACTGAGCCGAAGCGGCATCCGAGCACACTCTGGGAGGAGACTCATGAACCTCAGCAGACCGATGGTGATCACGTTCGTCATCTCGCTCATCATCGCGCTCTTCGCTTTCTTGATCGCCGCCGATGTCATATCCAACCCTCTGAAGTCCGTGGCTGTGGTCTGGATCGCACTCATTGCATACGCGATCCTCGCCGTAGGAAACCTCGTCAAGGGAATGTAGGTCCGAACAGAGTGCGAGCCGGTTGTAGTTGACCGGCTCCGCGGCAGGGCCGACCCGCATCCACGGGACTCGTTCGCGGCACGTCGTCTGGGCCCCGGGCGCCGAGCCTCGGCCAGGCCGCGGACGGGCGCCGCGCCCCCGACACCGGCCGTATCGCCCGACCCTTTACCCCGGATCCACCGGTCGCCGCTTGCATCTCGCTCGGTCAGCCGGCGCATTCCGGCGTTGGCTCTTTCCTCGCTCACGCACTCTCCGTGTGCGCTCGCTCCGGTGCTCGTCGCCGCCTTGGCCTGCGTCGGCGGCCCGGCGATCTGCGGCGGGTGACCGTTGGATCCGGGGTTACACTCGCGGCGATGAGCAGCCAGACCAGGCGGCGTCCCACTGGGGCCGACACGTCACTCACCTTCCGCACCTTCCTCGCCCTCTCGGCGGGGAAGGCCGCCGCCCGCGCCACTCAGCTGGCGGGGCGCGGGGGCGGTACGGCGATCACGGGCATGGTCGCCCGGCGAGTGGATCCGCATATCCTCCAGAAGCTCGTCCTGGACCGCGGCGAGCCGGTGGTGGCGATCACCGGCAGCAACGGCAAGACGACCACTGCCCGTTTCACCGCCGCGCTGCTCCGCGGCGAGGGAGTAACCGTCAGCCACAACTCGGCGGGCGCGAACCTCGTGCAGGGCGTCACGAGCCTCGCCGTCAGCTACGCGGACCTGCGCGGCCGGCTCCCCAAGGGCGTGCTCGTGGCCGAGGTGGACGAGGGCGCGCTGCCCAAGGTCGCGCCGGAGCTGGCGCCGCGGGCGCTCCTTGTCACGGACCTCTTCCGCGATCAGCTGGACCGCTTCGGCGAGATCTACGCAGTGGCCGAGGCGATCGAATCGGTGGCGGCCGCCCTGCCTCCGGATGCCGCCCTGGTCGTCAACGCCGACGACCCGATGGTCGCCACCCTTGCGTCCAAGCGCGAGGGCACGCGCGTCACCTTCGGCCTGGCGATCGATCGGTCGACCGACCAGATCACGCGCGCCGCAGACACGATCCGCTGCCCGCGCTGCCAGGCGGACCTGACGTACCGCCACGTCTACCTCTCGCACATGGGCGACTACAAGTGCACCGCATGCGGTTTCAAGCGCCCCAAGCTGGACATCGCCGTGACCGCGCTGGAGGTTGTCGGCCTCGATCGAACGCGTTGCGAGATCAAGACGCCCTCGGGCAAGCTCAGCATCGAGATCCCGCAGTCGGGCGTGCACATCGCCTACGACGCCGCCGGGGCGATCGCGATCCTGGTCGGCCTCGGCGTCCCGCTCGAGCACGCCGCCGCATCGCTGGCCTCGGTCGGCCCGGCTTTCGGCCGCCTGGAGAAGATCGACGCCGACGGTCGTTCGATCGTGCTCGCCTTCGCCAAGAACCCCACCTCCTACAACACTACCCTGCGCGCGCTGGCGACCGAGGGCGAGCCGCGCCAGCTGCTGATCGCCGCCTCGAACACCCTCGTCGACGGCGAGGACTTCGGCTGGCTCTGGGACGTCGACTTCGAAACGATGGCGCCGAGGGTCGAACGGGCGGTCGTCTCGGGCCTTCGGGCGGACGAGCTGGCCAACCGGCTCAAGTACGCCGGCCTCTCGACGCGGAAGATGATCGTGGTCGAGGATCGAGCCGACGCGCTGGAGGCAGCGCTGCACGGGCTGCCGGCCGATCGGAGACTGGTCGTGCTGTCCGGCTACACGCCGTTGATCGAGCTGCGCGACGAGATGCGGCACCGCGGCTGGACGGGGAGATACTGGGACGTATGAGCGAGCCGAAGGCGCCCGCATCGACCCGCACGACGGCTCAATCGCGCCGCCGACCCGAGGAGCACGACCACCGCCCGCTTCGCGTCGCGCACCTGTACCCGTCGCTGCTGAACGTGGCCGGGGACGGCGGCAATCTCATCGCCATCACGCGCCGCGCCGAGTGGCGGGGGATCCCCGCCGAGGTCGTGGCGGTGGAGAAGGGCGAGACGCCCGACTTCCGCAAGTTCGACGTGGTCCTGTTCCACGGCGGCCAGGATGTCGAGATGGCGGTCGCGGCCGAGGACTTCGCGAAGAAGGCGCCGTCGCTGCGCGAGGCCGTGGACGAGGGCGTGCTGGTCTTCGCCGTGTGCGCGGGACTGCAGCTGTTGGGCCACCGCTATATATCGAACGCGGGCGAGGAGATGATCGGGGCCGGGATCCTCGACCTCGAGACGCGCGGCGGGCCGCAGCGCTTCATGCAGCACGCGGCCTGCGCGGTCACGATCGACGGCGCCACTGAGACCGTGGTGGGCTTCGAGAATCACTCCGGCCTCACGGAACTCGGCCCGGGCTGCGAGGCATTCGGGCGCGTGATCGCCGGCGCGGGCAACAACGGCAAGGACGGCCTGGAGGGCGCGCGGGCAGGGAACGTCTTCGCGACGTACCTGCACGGCCCGGTGCTGCCCAAGAATCCGTGGCTCACGGACCGGCTGATCGAGATCGCGGTTTCGCGCGCCGAGGGTGCGCCCTTCACGCTGGCGCCCCTGGATGACGAGTTGGAGCGCAGGGCCCACGAGGTCGCCCTGGCCAAGGCGATGGCGAACCGCGGCCGCCGCACCGCTCTCGAGCCGGCCAGGCTGGTGAGAGGCCTGAAGAAGTAGCAGGCTTGGCTCCGCTCGGACCGGATCGCCGGGCCGTCCGGCGATCGGTCAGTCCAGCTGGACGAGCCCGATGATGTTGCCTTCGGAGTCCTTGAACCACGCCGACGAGCCCATTGGGTTTCGGAGGATTCCGTCCACCATCTTGTAGTCGGGCAGGTCGTACTGCTCGAAGCTGACTCCGCGAGCCTTGAGGTCGGCGACGATGGCAGGCAGGTCGTCGACCCGGAAGCCGGCCGCGGTGGCCTTGTTCGTCCCGGCGAAGGGGGATGGGTAGACGAACAGCATCGAGTCCTTGGCGCGGTATATGACTCCTGCCGGCGTGACCATGTCGACGACGAAGCCGAGGGTCTCCTCGTAGAAGCGGCGCGCCCGGGCCAGGTCGCTCGCGGGGATGGTGGGATAGGTCGGGAAGTCGCGCAGCATGAGGGTTCCTCGCGGCGGATGGATTGCCTTTCGGTTGGCCGCCAATGGTGCGCCGGATGAGCCCTCAACGGCCAGATCGGCCTGCCCGCCGCAACATGCCGCGGGCCGCCCGTTGCCGTCATAGCGACTACAGCTCCTGGCGGCGGAATACCAGCCAGGTGGCCCCGAACAGCACCGGCACCAGCGCCACGTTGAAGAGCAGTGGGCCCAGGAAGTTGCCGGCATCTTCGCCCAGAGCCAGGTGCTCAGCCGGCGTCAGCAGCCAGAGCGGCGACCACTCCCCGATGAGCGGGATAGGGACGAGGAGGCCCAGAACGAGCAGCGCGACCAGGCCCAGGCCGGCCGCGGCGATCGCCGAGCGCGAGATCGTGCTGCCCAGGAGGGTGATCGCCACGAAGATCACCAGCGTCCACCACAAGATCGCCGCCATCGCGATGTAGCCGCCGAGCGGGAACACGGACGGGTACAGCAGGGCGGTGTAGGCGTACCCGAGTCCGCAGCCGAGGATGACGGCCAGGCCCAGGTTGAGCGAGATCGCTGCCAGCTTGGCGGCAAGGAAGGCGGCCCGCGATGCCGGCTTGGTCATGATCATGCCGGCAGTGCCGCGCTCCTTCTCCCACGCCACGGAGCCCATGGCGAGCAGCAGGGCGCAGATTATGCCGAACTGCGACAGGTTCTTGACGATCTGGCCGAGGTCGCCATCGAGGGATGGCCCCGGTACCTGGATCGTGAAGCCGCCGCTCTGGCTGCCGATGGCGTCGATCAGCTCCTTCATGTAGCGATCGGTGAGCGGACCGAGAATGCCGAACAGGACGAAGACCGCGGCGACCGCGATGAGGCGACCCGTTCGGAACTGCTCGCGCAGCTCCTTCAGAAGCAGGACCTGGAAGCCCATCATCGTCGGCCCCTCCCGTCGAGACCCCAGGCCGGAACGACAACCGGCGGCGCGATCGGTGGGCCGCTCTCCGCGACCAGGCGCAGAAAGACGTCCTCGAGGCTCGGTCGCGCCCGCTCGTATCGGACCAGGTTGACGCCGCTCGAGACGACCAGCGGCAGGATGGCCGGACCGGCCACCTTCGGATCGTTGACGAACACCCGGACGGTATCCGGCGTGGTTCGAACCTCGCGCGCCCAGGCCTGCCCGCGCATGGCGGCGGCCAGCCGTTCGATGGCACCGTCCTGCTGCGGTTCGGGCTCGAGCTCGTAGATCGGCTGGGCGTAGCGGTCGAGCAGCTCGTCGATCGGTCCCTCGACCACCAGGTGGCCGACGTTGAGGATCGCGACCCGATCGCAAACCCGCTCGACGTCGTTGAGGATGTGCGTGCTCATGAAGACCGTGGCCGTGCCGCGCAGGCGCGAGATGATCTCCAGGATGTCGCGCCGTCCCTCCGGATCGAGCGAGCTGACCGGCTCATCCAGGAAGAGGACGCCTGGCTGGTTGATGAGCGCCTGCCCGATGCCGAGGCGCTGCCGCATGCCGCCGGAGTAGCCGCCGATGCGGCGGTGAGCGGCCTCGGTCAGGCCTACGATCTCCAGCACCTCGCCGACCCGTTGCCGCAGCACCGCCCCGTGGAGCCCGTGCAGCTGGCCGACCATGGTCAGCAGCTCGCGGCCTCGCATCCAGCCGTAGAAGCGCGGATCCTGGTCCAGGTAGCCGATGTTGCACGCCAGGTCGCCGCCCGTCCCTCCGATCCGCACCCCGGCCACCGTGCCCGTGCCCTCGGTCGCGGTGGCGAGCCCGGTGAGCAGGCGCAGGGTCGTCGTCTTGCCGGCGCCGTTGGGCCCGAGGAAGCCGAAGATGCTGCCGCTCGGGACGGCCAGGTTCAGGTGGTCGAGGGCGACGATGCCGCCGTAGCGCTTGGTCAGGCCGGTGGTGGCGATCGCCGCGTCGGTGCCTTGCGCGAGTCGGGGCCACGTCGCCAGGATGCCGGCAATGGAGGCGGAAGGGGCCGAGCCGACGCCGCCGGTCTCGGCTCCGCGCGATTCGTCGCGGCCGATGAAGAAGTAGATCAGCGGCCCGACCACGTTGACGAGGAAGATGATAAGGGCCCACATGATCTTGCTGTCGCCCCGAACCCGGCGGTCCTCCTGGAAGAGGTCGTACAGGGCGTAGAGCATCAGGCCGACCTGGATGATCAGGAACGGCACCACCACCAGGGCAATCGTCGGCGCATCCATGGTTGCGTAGTTTCGCACGGGCGCGCGGCCGGACGTGGGCCGCTGGCGCGAGGTCGGGCGTCAGCCGCCGAAGGGCCGGTGGATCGTGGAGGGATCCGGCAGGGGCAGGTCCGGGCGGACGCGGGCCACCCAGTCGCGCAGGGCGCGGACGCTGGTTTCGAACGCGATCTCCGGCCACGGAATAGCGTCCGGGGCAAAGGGCCGTGTCTCGAGCGACTCGCGGGTGACCGCCGGCGCTCCGCCGACGATGCGAGCTTCGAAGGCGACGACGACAACGGCCGCATGGACCCGCGAGTAGAGGCCGACGATGGCCCCGGGCTCGACGACCAGGCCGGTCTCCTCGAGCGTCTCGCGGATGGCCGCGTCGCGGACCGTCTCGTCGATCTCGAGAAAGCCGCCCGGCTGCGCCCACTGGCCGCGACCCGGCTCGATCCCCCGGCGGATCAGCATCACCTCGCCCCGCTTCGTGATCGGCAGCGCGGTCACGACCAGGCGCGGGTTGACGTAGCTGACAAAGCCGCAGCCGGGGCAGGCGAGCCGGTCGCGCTCGTCGCCCTCGACCGGGCCGAAGACGAGCCGACCGCCGCAGCGCGAGCAGAACCGGACCGTCGGCTCGAGCCAGTCGGGGACGCCGCCGGGGCCGAATCGGACCTCTCTCATCGCCGCACTCCGCTCATCGGCCGGGCTCGCAGGCTGGCCCTCTGTCGCTGGGGCATTCGTCACCCGAGCGAGCGCTAACCGCGGAGGTTCGCGTTCGATTCGTCGTCTTCGATCGAGCGCGTCTGGGCGTCACGATAGGCCTGCAAGCGTCCCCGCAGCGCCGGGTCGGAAAGGGCCAGGATCTCGGCCGCGAGCAGGGCCGCGTTCTCCGCGCCACCGACGGCGACGGTCGCGACGGGTATCCCCTTGGGCATCTGCACTATCGACAGGAGCGAGTCCAGGCCGCCCGCCACCTGAGTGGGGACGGGCACGCCGATGACCGGGAGAATCGTCTTGGCCGCCACGACGCCCGGCAGGTGCGCCGCTCCGCCGGCGCCGGCGATGAAGACCCGAATGCCGCGCGCCTCGGCGCCGCCGACGAAACGGAAGAGCAGGTCCGGGGCCCGGTGGGCCGAGATGGCGTGCAGCTCGCAGGGGACCTCGAGCCTACCCAGCAGCTCCACCGCTTTCTCCATCACGGGGAAGTCGGAACGGCTGCCGCAGACGATCCCGACCCGCGCCGCTGTCACGTGTTCGGCCATGCTCGTCCTCTCCATCCTGCTGATGGATGGGATTATGGCGCCCCTCTAGCGGCCGCCCATCCTGATCATGACGATCGACACTTCGTAGAGCCCGTACATGGTCACGGCCATGGCGATGGGGCTCACCAGGTCTGCGCCGGGCGTGACGAAAGCGGAGAAGATCGTGATCCCGAGGATGGCCATCCGGCGCGAGCTCCGCAGGCGCTTGGATGTGACGATGCCAACCTTGGAGAGCAGGACCAGGACGATCGGGAACTCCATGACCACGCCGAAGGCCAGGAACAGCATCGTGACGAAGCCGAAGTACTGGTCGGCGGTCAGCATCAGCTGGATGTCCTTGGTCTCGAAGCCGTACAGGAAGCCCGAGGCGTAGGGCAGGATGAAATACGCGAGGCCGACGCCCATCGCGAAGAAGACCATCGCCAGGGGCACCCACGGCCGAGCGGTCGATCTCTCGTGGGGCGTCAATCCGGGCGATACGAACCGCCAGAACTGGTACAGGATCACCGGCATGGCCACGATGATTCCGACGGTGAGCGCGACCTGCAGGTGGATCAGGAAGGGCTCGGTCAGGCCCAGGGCGATGAGCGGCCTCTCCGGGTGGGGGAGCGGCGCCTTGAGGATCTCGATCAGCCTGTCGGAGAAGATGAAGCCCAGGATCGTGCCCGGCAGGAGCGAGAAGGCCGAGATGACGAGCCGGTTGCGCAGCTCGACCAGGTGGCCGGAGAGCGACATCTCCGGCAATTCGACCGGCGGCGGGACGTCGCGACGACGTCGGAATGGCACCCGGAGCCAGCGCCGTCGTCGAGGCAGCGGGCCGGCGGCCGTGGTCGCCACGGTCTGAAGTTGGACGTCGGGATCCATGATCAGCCCCAAGTGAAGCAGCGCCTCGACGCGTGTCGATCGGGCCTATTGTGGCCCCCGCGCGCCGGCGCAAGGCGAAGTATGCCCGTAGCGGGGCGCGAGCAGGTGGCGCGGGCTCGCAGGGTGCGGCCGGAGAGTCCGGTCGCCTCGATCTCGATGGGCGCGCGACGCGTCATGCGTCCTGCTTGACCTGGCCGGCGCCGTCGACGGCAGCGACGATGTAGACGCGGGGCTCCAGCCCGGTGCGCCTCCGATACTGGGCCAGAACGGCGTCTCGCAGGGCTTCCTCCGCCCCGTGCTCGACCAAGCTGACGGTGCAGCCGCCGAAGCCCGCGCCGGTCATCCGGCTGGCGACCACGCCGGGGACCGCGACGGCGATGTCCACCATGGCGTCGAGCTCCGCGGAGCTCACCTCGTACAGGTCGCGCAGCGATGCGTGCGAGGCCGCGAACAGTCGCCCGAGCGCCGCCAGGTCCCCGTTCGCAAGCGCGGCCACCGTGGCCATCACGCGCGCGTCCTCGCGGACGACGTGCTCGCAGCGGCGGGCCACGACCTCGGGCAGGCGGTCGCGATTGCGCTCCAGCATCGCCTCGTCGACGTCGCGCAGGGACTTGACGCCCGGCTCGCGCTCGGCGATCAGCTTCGCCCCGAGCTCGCATTCGGAGCGCCGGGTGTTGTACGCGGAGGCCTCGAGCTTGCGCGACGAGCCGGTCTCGCACACGACGAGCGAGAGGTCCGCCGGCATCGGCGCGGTCTTGAACTGGTTGATCCGGCAGTCGATCAGCAGCGCGTGTCCGGCCCGGCCAGCGGCGCTGGCGAACTGATCCATGATCCCGCAGTTGACGCCCACGTAGCGGTTCTCGCCCCGCTGGGCGATGGCGGCCATGACGCCGGCAACCGGTCGAGGGGCCCCGGGAACGGCGAGGGCCCAGCTCGACGCCATCTCGAGCGCGGCCGACGAGCTCAACCCCGACCCGATCGGGATGGTGGAGTCCATCACGCCTCGGAAGCCGCGGACCGGAAGGCCCGCGTCGCGCATCGCCCAGGCGGTCGCGGCGACGTAGTCGATCCAGGATTTGGCGCCGCGCGTTTCCGGCGAGAGACCCTCGAAGGAGAACGAACGGGTGTCGCCGAACCCGAGGGAGGTCAGCTCGACCTCCGGGCGGTCCCAGGGCTCGAACGCGATCCAGACCTCGCGGTCGATCGCGACCGGGAGGACCAGGCCCTCGTTGTAGTCGGTGTGCTCGCCGATGAGATTGACACGCCCGGGGGCGCGGACCAGTTGAACCGGCCGGGATGCCCTGGCGCCGCGCGCCCCCGGCAGCGCTTCGAGACGGGCCGTCAGAGCGGCGGCCCGCGCCGCGTTCGAAGAGTTGCCCATGCGCCCGTCACTCATCGCATTGGCTCCTTCGCTCTGCGGGGCGGCGGTCGCCGGCTAACAGCTGAACCAGCCCCGGCCACGGCTCCCGTCCCAGAAGCGGGAGCCGTGGCACAAGGCCGGAATGGAGGCGAGGGCCGACCTCGAGCGCGGCGCTCTCAGTCGACTCTCGGGGGCGAGGGGGGTTGCTGCACGGTTGGGTTCGGCTGCGGGTAGTCGTCCGGAACGGGCTGGACTGGGGCGGCCGGAGTGGGCTCGATGGCGCCCATGACCGGGTACGGCACCGCGGCGGGCGCAGCCGGCGCAGGGTACGCGGGCGCAGGGTACGCCGGCGCGGGGTACGCCGGCGCGGGGTACGCCGGCGCTGCCGCGTAGTACGACTGGGCCGGCGGGGCGGGCTGCATCGGCACGGGGGCCTGCGGAGCTTGCGGGGCCTGCGCGGGCGGCGTCACGGCTCCGGTCAGCGTGTCGGTGATCCCGCCCGAGGCCTTCTGGAACTCGCGGAGGCTCTTGCCGATCGCGGCGCCAACTTCGGGCAGCTTTCCGGGCCCGATCACGATCAGGGCGATCACCAGGATGATCAACAGGTGCGCGGGTGTGAGGCCAGCCATTGGTCCGTTCTCTCTCCTTGGTCGTTGCCTGAGCCGCGTGCTCTTCAGCTGCCCGGTTGGGCAACCCTGGGTGCGGCGTTGATCGCCGAGCGCAATCGCTCCGCGGCCTCTTCCGCGGTTATGTCGCGCTGAGGCTCGGACAGAAGCTCGTAGCCCACCATGAACTTGCGAACCGTCGCTCGCAGAAGCGGCGGATAGAAGTGAGCGTGGAGCTGCCAGTGCGGTCTTTGGACGCCATCGAACGGCGCCTGGTGCCAGCCCATAGAGTATGGGAACGGCTCCTCGAACAGTCCGTCGTAGCCGCGCAGCAACCCGATCAGTCGAGTGGCCAGCGAGTCGCGGGCGCGATCGTCGAGGTCCGGCAGGCGCGAGACGGGCCGCCGGGGGATGATCAGCGTCTCGAACGGCCAGGCGGCCCAGAACGGGATAACGACCAGCCAGTCGTCGTCGCTGCCGAGATCTCTGGGCCCGCCTGCCTCCTGTCGGGCGTAGTCGATCAGGAGGCTGCGCCCGGTGGCCTCGAAGTGCCGGCGCTGGGTCGCGTCCTCCTTCTCGGCCTCGCGTGGCAGCGCGTCGCCGGCCCAGATCTGGCCGTGCGGGTGAGGGTTCGACGCCCCCATCGCGGAGCCGCGGTTCTCGAAGACCTGGACCCATTCGAAACGCTGCCCGAGAGAGGCAGTCTGGGTCGCCCACAGATCGACGACCGTCCGCGCCTGGGCCGAGTTCATGCGCGACAGGCTCAGGTCGTGGCGAGGCGAGAAGCAGATGACCTGACAGGTGCCGCGCTCGCTTGTGGCTCGTAGCAGACCGTCCTCCAGAAAGGCCTCCGGTGAGTCCGGCTGCAGGGCGGCGAAGTCGTTGGTGAACACGAAAGTCGAGTCGAAGCTCGGGTTCTGCGCGCCGTTGGCCCTGACGTTGCCCGGGCACAGGTAGCAGGAGGGGTCGTAGGCCGGCAGGTCCTGAGGCGGCGGGGTCTCCTCGCGGCCGAGCCAGGGGCGGCTCGTCCGTTCGGCCGAAACCAGCAGCCATTCGTCGGTCAGGGCGTTGTATCTGCGGTGAGGCTGCGACAGGAGCACGGCCGCGGACGGGTTCTTGCTCACGCCCTTCCCCCGGGCGGGAGCGGGCCGGTGGAGCGACCGTCGATGGCCTCGATCGTTCGCACCTCGCCGGTGGAGACGTCCACAAGCATGAGCCTTCGAACCGCCGAGGCCAGCTGGCTGCAGGCTGCATCGTTGAGGCCGCTGTCTGTGATGATCGTGTCGGCGTCCTCCAGACGCGCCACCGAGCTGATGCCGATCACGCCCCACTTGGTGTGGTCGGCCAGGACGATCAGGCGCCGACCGGCTTCGATCAGGGCGCGGTTCGTCTCCGCCTCGAGGATGTTCGGCGTCGAGAAGCCGGACCGAGCATCCATGCCATGGCTGCCCATGAAGACGCTGTCGACGTGCAGCGAGCGGATGACCTCGACGGCGAAAGGCCCCACGAGGGCGTCGGATGGAGTTCGGACGCCGCCGCTCAGAATGACCGTCTGGTCCGGGCGGCCGTCCCTGTAGAGAACGTCGGCAACCGGGACGGAGTTGGTCAGGACCGTCAGGCCGGGCACGTCGGTCAGCCGCTTGGCCAGGGCGAAGGTCGTCGTTCCGGCCGAGATGGCGATGGCCGTGCCAGGTGTGACCAGGGCCGCGGCGCTTGCGGCGATGAGCCCCTTCTCCGCCTCCATGAGCGTCGACTTGACGGTGAACCCCGGCTCGAACAGGGAGCTTCCCTCGATGGCCGCAGCTCCGCCGTGCACCTTCTCGATCAGGCCTCGTTCCTGCAGGAGCTCCAGGTCGCGCCGGACGGTCATGTCCGAAACGCCGAGCGCGCGCACGAGATCGGCAACCCGGACAGCGCCTTGCTCGCGCACGCGCTCAAGGATCAGGGTCTGACGCTGCCTGGCCAGTGCGGGCCTCTTGACGCCCGCATACACGGCTCGCGTCTCCTCCGTGACTCGCTCTTCTGGCTCTAAATCCAATCTCTCTCTCCGCGGTCGCTGGCACGTCTGTCCGGCCCCCATGCCGTCCCACAATCCTGCCGTAGCCGACCCTCAAAGTCAACGTTTTCCACCATATTCCACCGTTTTCTGGTCTTACCCCTTGACACGGGAGCCGACCGGGCCGGACAATCGGCGAGGCTTGTTGGTTCCTGTGTGGACCACGGTCGGCTCATTCGACCCGAACAGGGAGGAGATGGCGCCCAATGGATGATCTCGAGAAGAAGCCAGGCTTGCTGAGCGGTGGGCAAGTCACTCGGCGCGAAGTTCTGAAGAAGGGCCTGATCGGCGCAGCCGGACTAACCGTGCTGCCGACGGTCATTGCTGCCTGCAGCAGCTCGGCGACGCCCGCGCCGACGGCTGCCCCCGTGACGGCCGCCCCGGCGACCACCGCCCCGGAGTCCGCGGCTCCCGCGACGCCGAGCGGACAGCTGACCGGCAAGCTCACGGTCGGCAACAACCACTCGGACGCGTCGGACCTCGGCGGCGCCAAGGCCATCAACGCGGCATTTAAGGCTGCCACGGGCCTCGACCCGACGATGAACACCGTCGACCACAACACGTTCCAGGACCAGATCAACAACTACCTGGGCGCTACCCCGGACGACGTCTTCTACTGGTTCTCCGGCTACCGGATGCGGTTCTTCGCGGACAAGGGCCTCGCCACCCCGATGGACGACGTCTGGGCCAAGGTCGGCAGCAACTACACGGCCGGCTTCGCCAAGGCCTGCGTCGGCAACGACGGCAAGGTCTACGGCGTTCCGGTCGACTACTACCCGTGGTGCGTCTTCTACCGCAAGAGCGTCTTCGCGGCCAAGGGCTACACCATCCCGGCCAATTGGACCGACCTCCTCGCGCTCTGCGAGAAGATGAAGAAGGACGGCATCACTCCTATCGCCTTCGCCGACAAGGACGGCTGGCCGGCGATGGGCACCTTCGACATCCTCAACCTTCGCCTGAACGGCTACGACTTCCATGTCGGTCTCATGACCGGCAAGGAGAAGTGGACCGACGCGAAGGTCACCACCGTCTTCCAGACCTGGTCCAAGCTGATCCCGTATTACACGAGCGGCTACGCGGGTCTCACGTGGCAGAAGGCTTGCGACACTGTCGTCCGCAAGACGGCCGGCATGTACCTCCTCGGTCTGTTCCTGACCGGCGAAGTCGCCACGGTCGACACGACCGGGGAAGCCCTCAAGGACCTCGACTTCTTCCCGTTCCCGGTTATGGGCAACAGCTTCGATGCCGAGCAGGCGCTCGACGCCCCCATCGACATCGTTATGATCAGCGCGAAGTCGCCGAACCTTCCGGCCGACCTCGTCAATGCCAAGGCCTACGTCGAGTTCTGGGCCAAGGGGTCCACTCAGCTGTTGATGTACAAGGCCAACAACGGCTTGATCCCGACGGCTTCCGACACCGACACGAGCCAGCTGACCGTTCTGACGCAGAAGGCTGTCCAGATCGTCAGCAAGGCCCAGCGGATCACGCAGTTCCTGGATCGCGACACCCGACCGGACTTCGCCGGTGCGAACGCGATGCAGAGCTTCCTGCTCAGCTACCTCAAGACCCCGACGCAGGACCTGGCGAAGCTCCAGACGTCCATCCAGGACTTCTGGGACAAGCTGCCGTCCTACAACGGCTAGGCTACCTAGCGACTAGCAGTTACAATCTCTTCCGATGTCGAAGCTAGAGCCTCAGGCTCTCACTCCCGCCCCGGCGACCGTCGTCGGGGCGGGAGCTGCAAAACCCAGGAAGCGGCGGCGCTACAGCCTCCTGAACCGCCGCGACAAGATCCTGCTCACCCTCATGGTGGGCATTCCGCTCGCCATCTTCCTCGTGCTGATCTGGGGGATGACCCTCGTCTCGGTCGGCCTGGCCTTCACCAACTGGGACGGCGTGCAGCCGATCAAGTTCGTCGGCCTGGACAACTTCACCCAGCTCTTCACCACGTACCCGTTCTTCTGGCCGGCTCTGTCGCACAACCTGCTTTGGCTCCTCGTCTTCGTCTTCTTCGCGACGCCGATGGGGATACTGCTGGCCGTCTGCCTGGACCGGCCGATGAGGGGAACGAGCATCTACCAGACCATCTTCTTCACGCCGGTGGTGCTCAGCCTCGCGCTCGTCGGCTTCATCTGGGAGCTTCAGTACTCGCCCCTGGCCGGTAACGGTTTCATCGACAGCGCGCTGGTCAGCCTGGGCATCGTGAGTCCGGCCAACGCGCCGGACTGGCTGGGGGACTCGTCCATCAACATCTGGGCGGTGCTGATCGCCGCAAGCTGGCGCCACATCGGCTACATCATGGTCCTGTACCTGGCCGGCCTGAAGAGCGTCGATCCCTCGCTGCGTGAGGCGGCCGCGATCGACGGGGCGAACGAGCGCCAGACCTTCTTCCACGTCGTCTTCCCCGTGATGGCGCCGATCAACGTCGTGATCGTGGTCGTGACGGCGATCGAATCCCTGCGGGCCTTCGACATCGCGTACATCGTCAACCACGGGAAGAACGGCCTTGAGCTGCTGTCCACGCTGATCACCAACAACAGCATCAGTGAGGCCAGCCTCCTGGGCTTCGGGTCTGCGATCGCGGTCGTCCTGCTGACGATCTCCCTCGTGCCGATCGCGGTGTACCTGACGCGCGTCATGAGATCGGAGGAGTCGTGAGCGCCACCGTGATGGCCGGTCAGCGGACCACCCACAACCGCGCTCGCCGCCGCACATCGCGCGCGGGCCTGCACATCTTCCTGTCCTTGCTGGCCTTCATCTTCGCCTGGCCGATTCTGTACGCCGTCTACATGTCGCTCCGGCGATACGGCGATATCGTCGCCAACCCGAACGGTCCATTCTCGCTGCCGAGCACGCTGAGCCTGGACAACTACGCCACGGTCTGGAACTCATACCCGTTCCTGGGCTATTACTGGAACACGGCCGTCATAACCATTCCCGCCGTGATCCTGACGCTGTGGATCTCCTCGATGGTGGCTTTCGCCATCTCGAAGTACAGCTGGCGGTTCAACCTCCTGGTCCTGATGATCTTCACGGCCGGCAACCTGCTGCCTCCGCAGGTCATCATCGTGCCGCTCTTCCGCCTGTACAATCTCACGTTCGCCAACCTCCCCGCCATCCCGCTCCTCGCCCAACTCAGCGACAACGGCCGGGTGTACGACCAGTTCGTCGGACTGATCCTGATCCACACGACCTTCCAGACGGGCTTCTGCACGTTCGTGCTGAGCAACTACATGAAGACGCTGGGCAAGGAGCTGGTCGAGGCGGCGATGATGGACGGCGCGGGCGTGTTCACCATCTACCGGCGCGTCATCCTGCCCCTGTGCGCGCCGGCCCTGGGCGCGCTGGCCACGCTGCTCTTCACGTGGATCTACAACGACTTCTTCTGGGCCCTGATGCTCTTCAAGTCGGGCGACAAGCGGCCGATCACCGCGGCCCTCAACAACCTGTCGGGCCAGTTCTTCACCGATCCAACGATAGTAGCGGCAGCCTCGGTGATGGCGGCCATACCGACGGTCGTCGTCTACCTGCTTCTGCAGCGATACTTCGTCAGCGGCCTCACGCTCGGCTCCGCCAAGGGTTGACCGGGCCGGCCATCCGGGGCCGCGGCCGCCGGACGTCGCCGTCACCGGAGATCTGAATGCCCATCGAGTGGAACCAGGAGTCCCGGGAGTTCCACCTCCGGAACGACCGAGTCAGTTACGTCCTGCGCGTCCTCGAGAACGGCTGGCTTGGTCATTTGTATTTCGGCTCGCCACTTACTGAAGGCCGGTCGTACGCCCACCTGGTGCCGGGCGAGTTCTTCGGTTTCTCCAATCGACTCGGCCAGCCGGTACCGCTCGAGTACCCAACCGGCGGCAGCGGCGACTACCGAATTCCGGCCCTCGCGATCGAGCTCTCCGACGGCTCCGGCGTGCTGGACCTGCGCCACAAGAGCCACCGCATAGTCCACGGCAAGCCCACGCTCCCGGGGCTGCCTTCGACGTACGTCGAGGTCGGAGGCGAGGCGGAGACGCTGGAGATCGTCGCGGCCGACGACATCGCGCAGGTCGAGGTTCGCCTGCTCTACACGATCTACCGCGATCGACCGGTCGTGATTCGCGGCGCGCGAATCGCCAATTCCGGCAAGACCCCGGTGATCGTGCGATGCGCGATGAGCGCCTCGCTGGATCTGCCAGATTCGGACTGGCAACTCGTGACGCTGAGCGGCGAATGGGCCCGTGAGCGCCACGTGGAGCGGCGCGATCTTCGACCCGGCCGGCAATCGGTATCGAGTGTCCGCGGCGCCTCCGGTCACCAGCACAATCCCTTCGTGGCCCTGGTGCGGCCGTCGACCACCGAAGAGCACGGAGAGGCTATCGGGCTGTCGCTGGTCTACTCCGGCAACTTCGTCGCCGAGGCTGAGGTCGAGCCATTCGGGACGACCCGACTCCGCGCCGGCATCAATCCCGATGGCTTCTCGTGGCTGCTCGAGCCCGGCGCCGAGTTCGTTTCCCCGGAGGCCGTCCTGGCGTACTCGGGCGGTGGCCTGGGCGAGTTGAGCGAGGCGTATCACGGCCTCTTCCGCGAGCGCCTGGCCCGCGGCTCATGGCGCGACAGAGCCCGGCCCATCGTCATCAACAACTGGGAGGCGACCTACTTCGATTTCGACGAGCCGAAGCTCCTGGCGATAGCGACGGCTGCGAAGAAGATGGGGATCGAGCTGTTCGTTCTCGACGACGGCTGGTTCGGCCGGCGCGACGACGACTCGACCTCGCTGGGCGATTGGCAGGTCGATCTCTCGAAGTTGCCCGGCGGCCTCGATTCGCTGGCCCGGAAGATCGAGGGGCTCGGCATGCGCTTCGGCATCTGGATCGAGCCCGAGATGGTGAGCCGCCAGAGCCAGATGTTCGCCGACCATCCCGATTGGACCATCGGCATCCCGACGCGCCCGCGGACGGAGGGGCGCAACCAGTACGTGCTCGACATGTCGCGGCCGCAGGTCGTGGATCACCTCTTCGAGGTCATGTCGGCGCTTCTGGGCAGCGCTCCGATCTCCTACGTGAAGTGGGACATGAATCGGACGATCACCGAGCCGTTCAGTCCCACTCTCCCGGCCTGGCGGCAGGGCGAGTTCATGCACCGCTACATCCTCGGCGTATACGCCCTGTACGACCGCCTGACCAGCGCGTTCCCCGGCATCCTCTTCGAGTCCTGCGCGGGCGGCGGCGGCCGGTTCGATCCGGGCATGCTCGCTTTCGCGCCGCAGGGCTGGGCCAGCGACGACTCGGACGCCATCGAGCGCCTGAAGATCCAGTGGGGAACTTCGCTGGCCTACCCGCTCAGCTCGATCGCGGCCCACGTCTCCGCGGTGCCCAACCACCAGGTCGGGCGGGTCACTCCGCTCGCCACGAGGGCGGCGGTGGCTTTCTTCGGGGTCTTCGGCTACGAGCTGGACCCGACGGCCCTCTCGGCGAAGGAGCGCGCCGAGGTCGCCGACCAGGTCGCCTTCTACAAGCAGTGGCGCGAGCTGCTCCAGCGGGGTCGCTTCCTGCGCCTCCTCAGTCCGTTCGAGGGCGACCGGGACGAGACCGCCTGGATGACCGTGGCCGGCGACGCGCGTTCGGCGATCGTCGCGCACTACCGGATCCTGAGCCGCCCGAATCCGGGCCCCCAGCGGCTGCGGCTGCGGGGCCTTGACGCTGCCGCGTCCTATCGCGTCTCGGTCTGGCCTGCCGTCGAGGAGGCCGCGGGCGAGCTCGCGAGCCTGATCGTCGCTGGCGGAGACGAGCTCATGGCCGCCGGAATCGTGCTCGAATCGAACCGCGAGTCTGCCGAGCAGGGCGACTTCCGCGCCCGCGTGTACGTCCTGGAAGCCACTTAGGAGAGATCCTCTCCGGAGGTCGTGCCATGCTGCCCCGACCCTGGGCGACGCCCGAGCTCACGTCCGTCGGCCGTCTGCCGATGCACAGCGTGCCGCACACCGATCGGATCGTTCTCGACGGCCGGTGGCGCTTCGAGCTGCTCCACGCACCCGAGGAGGAACTCGGCCCGAGCTGGAGCGAGGTCGACGTTCCGGGCTGCTGGACTATGCAGGGCTTCTTCGATCTGCCGCACTACACCAACGTCCAGATGCCGTTTCCCGGCAGTCCGCCCCAATTCCCGGACGTCAATCCCACCGGCATCTACGAACGCGACTTCGACGTTCCGGCGAAATGGCTCGCCGAGCGTCGGGTCGTCCTTCACGTCGGCGCCGCCGAAAGCGTGCTGATCGCCACGGTCAACGGCCAGGAAGTCGGCATCGGCAAGGACTCGCATCTGGCCAGCGAATTCGACGTCACGAGGATCGTCCGGCCCGGCGCCAACGCCATCTCGCTGCGAGTCGTGAAGTGGTCCGACGCCACGTATGTCGAGGATCAGGATGAGTGGTGGCACGGCGGCATCACCCGATCCGTGTACCTGTACGCCACGCCTCGCGTCCATCTGGCCGACGTGCGGGTCAATGCCGGCCTCACCGACGATCTCCGGACCGGAACCTTCGAGCTGCTGGCCGACGTCGATTTCGGCGGTGCGGAAGCGGAGCCCGGCTGGAAGATAGAAGCGCAGCTCGGCGACCTGGCGCCGCTCACCGCGATCGTGCCGCTCGCGAACAAGGGGCCGGGCCCGCGGGTCAGCCGGGCGGACTCGGAGCCGTTGACCCGTCATCGCTTCGACATGGTCGCGAAGCTCGTGTCGGTGGGCCTGGAGGGCTCCGACGAGGCCGAGTGGGCCAGGCTGGCTCCGCAGCTGCGTCCGCCTCTCGATGGGCGCGCCTCACTGCGCACCGAGGTCTCCAACGTCAGGCCATGGTCGGCGGAGCAGCCCCACCTCTACCCGCTGCACGTGGCGCTGCGCTCGCCGTCCGGTGAGGCCGTCGAGGAAGTGGACCTGCGGGTCGGCTTCCGGCGCGTGGAGATCGAAGGCGTCCACCTGCTGATCAATGGGGCTGCGGTGCTCATCCGCGGCGTCAACCGCCACGACTTCGACCAGCACACCGGCCGCGTCATCTCGGCCGAATCGATTCGGGCCGATCTCGTCGCCATGAAGCAGTTCGGCTTCAACGCGGTCCGAACCTCCCACTATCCCAACGACCCGGTCTTCCTGGACCTGACCGACGAGCTCGGCCTGTACGTCATCGCCGAGGCCGACATCGAGTCGCATGCCTTCATCGACCGGATCTGCGACGACCCGCGCTATCTGAACGCGTGGGTGGACCGGGTCGCCCGGATGCTCTACCGCGACAAGAACCACGTCTCGGTGATCGTCTGGTCGCTCGGCAACGAGTCGGGTCACGGCACCAACCACGACGCCGCCGCGGGTTACGTCCGCCGCTACGACCCGTCGCGGCCGCTCCACTACGAGGGCGCCATCCGCTGGGACTGGTTCAGCGACCAGAAGGTCAGCGACCTGACCTGCCCGATGTATCCGCCCATCTCCGCAATCGTCGCCCACGCCAGGTCGGGCCGGCAGCGCCACCCGCTGATCATGTGCGAGTACTCGCATGCGATGGGCAACAGCAACGGCACTCTGGCCGAGTACTGGGACGCGATCGAATCGACCGACGGCCTGCAGGGCGGCTTCATCTGGGAGTGGTGGGACCATGGCCTGGTTCAGCGGCTGCCCGACGGCACGACTCGCTGGGCCTACGGGGGCGACTTCGGCGACACGCCCAACGACGGCAACTTCTGCCTGGATGGACTGGTCTGGCCCGACCGGCGGCCCAAGCCCGCCCTGTTCGAGCATCGCCAGCTCGCGGCGCCCGTCCGCGTGTCCGGCGGTCCAGAAGCGCTGAGCGGCGGGTCCGTAGAGCTGACGAACCGCCAGTACTTCACCGGTCTGGGCTGGCTGCGTGCCACCTGGGAGCTCACGGCCGACGGGGAGGTCGTTGCCAGGGGCGAGCTGCCGCTGCCAGACGTGGCTCCGGGCAAGAGCGCCTCGGTTCGGTTGCCGGGCTGGACCCGACCCGCGCCCGACGGTCGCGAGGTCGTGCTGACGCTCCGCTTCCGAACCGCGGCGGCCCAGGCCTGGGCCCCGGAGGGATTCGAGGTCTGCTGGGCCCAGCTGCCCGTCGCGCCCGGAGTCCCCGAGCTGGCGCGCCCGTCGGTTCGGCTCCTTCTCGGCGGCGAAGTCAAGCTGGATGCCGAGGGCCTGCTGGTCTACGAGCTTCTGGCCGTGGCCCCGCGACTGTCCCTGTGGCGTGCGCCGACCGACAATGACCGCATTGCCGGTCTAGCGGCGCTGTGGCGGGAGCGGGGAGTGGATCGGCTCACGCGCACGTTGAAGGGCATTCGGCGCGAGGCCGACGGGGTCGTCGTGACGGCCGAGGTGCGGACGGCCTCTGGAATCTCGGTCGCGCATGAGGAGCGGTTCGAGGCCCTGGAAGGCGGCGGTGTCCTCGTTCGCGAGACCGTCCGCATCCCCGAAGAGCTGGCGGACCTCGCCCGCGTCGGCATCGTGCTGGAGACCGTTCCGGGCCTCGAGCAAATCGAATGGTTCGGCCGGGGGCCCGTGGAGACGTACCCGGACCGCCGCCGTGGCGGCGCGCTGGGACGGTGGCGCTCGACGGTGTCGGAGCAGTACGTCCCCTACACGAAACCGCAGGAGAATGGCGGCCGCGCCGACGTGCGCTGGCTCGAGCTTTCGGACGGCGCCGGCCGGGGTTTCCGCCTCGCCACCGACGAGCCGCGCCAGGTTTCGGCGACGCATTTCCGGGCGGAGGACCTGGCGGCCGCGAAGCACGACGTCGAGCTGACGCCGCGGCCTGAGACGGTGATCCACGTCGATGTCGCCCACCGCGGCTTGGGCACCGCAAGCTGCGGACCGGACACTCTGCCGGAGTACCTGGTCGGCCCGGGCACGTACGAGTGGACCTGGACGATCCTGCCGCTCGGGCCGCGCCCGCGCCCGTAGCCGGCGGGCTGTGACCATGGACCGTGAGCCGGCGCTCCCACGGAGGCTCGCCAAGGAGGCTGCCATGCAAGAGTTCAAGGTCGGCATCAACCTGTGGAGTCAGGCTGGAACCTGGCCCGAGCTCCTCGACGCCGCTCGCCTGGTGGACCGGTTGGGCTTTGAGCATCTCTGGACCTGGGACCACGTGAAGGCCATCGTCGGGGATCCGAACCAGCCCATCCACGAGGGCTGGACCACGATCACGGCCTGGGCCATGGCAACCCAGAAGGTCAAGATCGGCCTCATGGTTGGGGCGAACACCTTCCGCAACCCCGCCCTCGTGGCGAAGATCGTGACCACTTTCGATCACGTATCGGGAGGGCGGGCGATCCTCGGCATCGGCGGCGCCTGGTTCGAGCTGGAGCACCGAGAGTTCGGGATCGAGTTTGGGACGGGCCACGGCCAGAGGCTCGACTGGCTGGACGAGTCGGTCGGCGCCATCAGGTCGCTGCTGTCGGGTAGGAGCGTGACCTCGCCGGCGGGCGGCCACTACGCGTTCGACGACCTGACGATCAACCCGCTGCCGGTCCAGAAGCGGCTCCCGATCCTGATCGGCGGGAACGGGCGGACCAAGACGCTGCGGACCCTCGCCAGGTACGGCGACATGTGGAACGCCTTCGGGCTGCCGGCGGAGGTGCGCGAGCTCGACGGCGTGCTGCGGCGCCACTGCGAGGAAGCTGGCCGAGACGAGCGCGAGATCGAGCGGTCGATCAACCTCTGGGTGGTCGTCCGCGACTCGGAGGCGGAGGCGCGGCGCGACTGGGCGTCCTGGATGGAGCTGAACCGAACCGCGATCGAGAGGACGCTCGAACCCTCGCGCCCCCTATTCGGCACGCCCGAGGCGATCGCCGCTCGTTTACTCGAGTACTGCGACGCAGGCTTCACGACGGCGATCGTGGAGATGCCGGCGCCCTACGACCGCGAGACCCTGGAAAGGCTGGCCCGGGAGGTCAGGCCGATGGTCGCGAAGAAACCGGTCTGACACTGTCTGCGGCACAGCGTGCCGGGCGACCTGTGGCGCGTCCCGCCGGATCCGGGTTCAGTGCGGCCCGACCAGCGTGCCCACCAGGAGGCCGACCACGACCACGACCGCGACCAGGAATATGAACACCGGCAAGGACGCGGCCGCGAGCAGTCGGGCGCGCCGCGAGGCCGGTCCCGCGGCGGCGGCGCGGGACCGGGCCGCCCGCTGGCGCGACTTTCGAGTCGTCAGGATCAGCCAGCGGGCGGCGACCCCGAACGGCACGAACGCGGCAGCGACCAGGGGGATGGAGAAGATGCCGAGCCAGTGGGCGGCGTACACCGCGGCCCCCAGGATGACCACGGTCAGCACGGCGCCGGCGAGCTGGCCCAGCGTCGCCGGCCGGCGCCGGCCGGCCCGTCGCTCCCAGATGAGTATCTGCAGCGCGAGCGCGGCCGCGCCGATTGCCGCCAGAACGATCAGCCACCTCATTTCGGCACAAGTCTAGGGCTCGAACCGAAGCGGTCGCGAACGGGCGGTCGGGGGTCGATTCCGGGGCGCGGCCGGCCGGGTGGAGAGCCACGCGCAGCCGCCGTGAGTGTGACTGTGGTGCTCTCAGGGAGTATTGTTGACGCGGCGGTGATCGTAGCCGGACCGCCCCGTAACGCGCGGCCTTCGCCAAGGCGGCCGCAAGGAGTAGCAGTCATGCCGTGGGGCCTCACTCCCGCCCACCTCATCATCGTTCTCGTGATCGTGCTGATCGTCGTCGGGCCGGGCAAGCTGCCGGACACGGGGGCGGCGATCGGTAAGGCCCTCCGTGGCTTCAAGGATGCTATGGAGACGGGCGAGACTCACCCAACGACCCAGCAGCAGGCCGCGCCGCCGGCCCAACCGGTGCAGCCCGTCCAGCCCCAGGCCCCGATCTACCCGGCGCAGTACCCGCCCCAGCAGCCGTACCCGCCCCAGCAGCCGTACCCGCCCCAGCAGCAGTACCCCCCGCAGCAGCCGTACGCGCCGCAGCAGCCATACGTTCAGGCGCCCTACCAGCCGCCGATGCCGGGTCAGCCCTACGCGCCGCCGGCCGTGCAGCCGGTGCCGCTCGCGCCCACCGATCAGCCGGCCGCGCCTCAGGGTGAGCCGCCCCGCCAGGGGTAAGCGCGCAGGTCGCGGCCGCGCTCCTCTGCGAGCGCGCGCCTATCGAACTGGCGAGGGTTCTGACGGGCTCGTCAGACCGGCGATACGCGGCGCGTGACCGGCGGATCCGGGCTAGGGCTGATACAACTCGGCGGAGTTGAAGACCATGTCGGCGTCCGCGCCGCCCGCGATCAGGATCTGACCGTTTGTGAGCGTGGTCGCGGTGTGGTTGCCGCGCGCGTCATTGAGCGAGCCCGTCGCGGTGAACGACCCGTCCGACGGATTGAACAGCTCGGCCGAGGCCACGCCGTTCCCGCTCGCGTCAACGCCGCCGGCCAGCAGCACCAGGCCGTTCGCCAGCAGGTTGGCCGTGTGCGCGACCCGCGTGGTCGTCATCGAATCGGTGGCGGTGAACGTTCCCGCCGCGGGGTCGAAGATCTCCGCGCTCTGCAGCGGGGTGTCGTCCGGGTCCTGGCCGCCCGCGACGAGGACCCGGCCGCCGGGAAGGAGCGTGGCGGTCTGGCCCCACCGAGCGGTCGCCATGGAGCCGGTGGCGCTGAAGGTGCCGGCGACCGGGTCGTAGATCTCGGCCGAGGCGAAGACATCGGGCGTGTCCTGGCCGCCGGCGATCAGGACGCGGCCGTCTTTCAGGGGCGTAGCGGTGTGGCCCCACCTCGCGGCCGTCATCTTGGTGGTGGGGGCAAAGGCGTTCGTGCCGGGATCGAAGAGCTCGGCCGAGTCGATGCCGTTGCCCGCGTCGTCACCGCCTCCGGCGATGAGGACCTTGCCGTTCTGGAGGAGCGTAGCCGTGTGGTTCACGCGGGCGACCGCCATCTTGCCGCCCATGGTGAACGCACCAGTGGAGGGGTCGAAGATCTCGGTGGAGTCGAGCGGCACGATGCCCTCGTTCTCGCCGCCGGTGACCAGCACACGCCCGTCGTTGAGCAGCGTCGCGGTGTGGCCCCAGCGCGGGATCTTCATCGATCCCGTCGCGGTGAATTTCGAAGTCTTGGGGTCGTAGATCTCGGCCGAGGCCAGGGTGGCGCCGTTCTCGTCTTGGCCGCCGACGAGAAGGACGCGGCCGTCGGCCAGGAGGGTGTCCGTGTCGGATCTGCGCGCGGCGGTCATCGATCCGGTCGCCGTGAACTTGCCAATCGGGATCGCCGAACGAGAGGCGGCATTGCTCGGCACGACGGACGGCCCGGACGTGGATGCGGCGCTTGAGGACGGCGAGGGGGTCGGGATGCCAAGGTTCGGCGTCGCCGGCGAGGAGCCGCAGGCGGCCATGACCAGCAGGACGAGCGCACCGCTCCCCAACCGCGACAACACGCGCACCGCGTTCCTCCCTTTGCGACTCCACGATCCCCGGCGCAGGACCCTCCGGCGCAACGCTTCCAGTCTACCGAGTCCGGGCCCGGAGGACGTTCCGTTCCGGGTCACGGGCTGCGGGCCGCTCCTGTGAGCCGCTCCGGCATGGCATACGATCCGGTCGTGACCAAGCCTGCCGCGGAGGGCGGCACCCAGCGGACCGCCATCATCGTCGACTGCGACACGGGCATCGACGACAGCCTGGCGCTCCTGTACGCTGCCGCCTCCCCCGAGTGCGAGATCGTGGCGGTGACGTGCACCGCCGGCAACGTGGACGCCCGTCAGGTCGCGGAGAACACCCGGGCCGTGCTGGAGCTGGCCGGTCGTTCCGACGTGGAAGTGGCGATCGGCCGTGAGACGCCCCTCGCCCGCCAGCTGGTCACCACGCCCGAGACTCACGGGCCGCGGGGCATCGGCTACGCGGAGTTGCCCCCGGCCCGCACGCCGCTCTCCCCGCGCTTCGGCCCCGATCTCATCGTCGAGGAAGCCCGCCGCCGACCCGGGAAGGTGACCCTCGTGACGCTGGCGCCGCTCACCAACGTCGCCCTCGCCGTGCTGCGCGAGCCGGAGCTGCCGCGACTGCTGCGCCGCGTGGTGATCATGGGCGGCTCGTATCGATCGCCGGGCAACACCGCGCCCACGACCGAATGGAACGTCAACGTCGATCCCGAGGCGGCCAGGATCGTCTTCGAGGCATTCGGGGGGTGGAACCAGCGCTCGGCTCGACCGATCGCGCTTGGGCTCGACGTGACCGAGAGAGCCAAGCTTCTGCCCGAACACCTGGCCCAGCTGGCCGCGGTGGCCGGCTGCGCGCCCGACGGTTCGGTCGAGGGCCGCGGCTCGAGCGGCGGTTCGTCCGTCAACCCGATCGTCCGGTACCTTGCCGACGCGCTGCGGTTCTACATGGAGTTCCACAGCCGCTACGACCACTTCTACGGCGCCTTCATCCACGACCCGCTGGCCCTCGCGACGGCGCTGGATCCGACGCTGGTTCGTACCGAGGCGGTGACCGTGGACGTGGAGCTTGGAGGGCGCCTCACCACCGGCGAGACCGTGACTGACTGGCGCCGGGTGTGGGGCAAGCCGCCGAATCTGGACGTGGCCGTGGAGGCGGACATCGCCCGATTCTTCGAGCGTTTCATCGAGCGAGTCGGGCGACTGGCGGCGGAGCAGGGCTAGGCGCCGCGCCTCAGACCTGGCAATCTTCTCGCGCGCGGCACCCGACACATCCGACCTGGCCGCGCTCCGCATGAGGAGAGCAGGAGAGATGGCCAAGCTACGGCGCTGGATCGCCCGCCAGTTCACCACCCGCGTGATCGTGCTGATGCCGGTCGCGATCGCGATCAACATCGTCCTCGGCTACACGGTCCAGAGCGTTCTCAAGCTCCCGGTCTACGTCGACTCGATCGGCACGATCCTCGTCGGCTGCGTCGCCGGGCCCCTTCCCGGCGCGATCACCGGCATCCTGTCCAACCTCATCTGGCAATACGCGCCCGGCATCGGCGCGGGCTCGAACATCGGGCCGTTCGCCGTGACGGCCGGCGTCATTGGTTTCATGGCGGGAATCTGGGGCTACCTCGGAGTCTTCCGCTCCCGCCCGGCCCGGGGCATCCGCCTCGCCGTCCCCGCCGGCATCGCCGTGGCGATCATCGTCCTGCTGGCGGTCCGCATGTACACGATCCCGCAATATGCGGACCCCAACGTGGGCGGCTATCCGAGCTGGGTCTACGGGGCGATCGTCGTCATCGCCGCCGCCGCGTCCGTCGCCGTCGCCCTCTTCGTGTACCTGCGCCGTGACGCAGCCGGGGCGTGGGTCGCGGTCGCCGGCGCCGTCACTGGTTGCGTTGCCGCCGTCGTCTCGGCGCCGATCGCTGCCTACGTGTACGGCGGCGTGACCGGCTCCGGAACGGACGTGATCGTGGCCGCTTTGCGTGAGGGTGGGGCCGACGTCTACAACGCGTCGCTCGGTCAGGGGCTGTTGAGCGACCCGATCGACAAGACCATCACCAGTTTCGTGGTCTTCGTGATCCTGTCGGGAGTCTCGTCCCGGTTCCTGGCACGCTTCCCGCTCGGCGATCGACTCGTCCGCGAGGACGCCGACTCGACCAGGACACGCGACGCCGGCTGATCCGGTGGCTCCTGCAGCCGAAACGACGCTTCTGCCGGAGTATGTCCGGCGTATCCGGGCGGGCCGGTACGCCGGGCTGAACCCCGTCACGAAGCTCACGCTGGCCGCGGTCGGGGCGATTCTCGCCTTTGGGGTTCGCGGCTGGACGGGGCCGGCGGTCGTGTTCGTGGCCGTGGCCCTGAGCGCGGGGATGGCCGGGGTCCTGCGGCGGATGGCTCCGTTCGCCCTGGCGACCCTCCCGCTCGTCGCCTCGATCCTGGCCGTGAACACCTTCCTGTATCCGAACGCGCACGACGCGATCGCCACGTTCGGGCCACTGTCCCCGACCTGGACCGGAGCCGCGGCCGCGCTCCAGGCGACGCTCCGCGTCGTCGCCTTCGGCCTGTCGGCAGCGCTCTTCGCGCTGACCACGCCGGTGGAGGATCTGCTGGTGGAGCTGGAGAGGCGGGGCCTCGGGCGACGCGGATCGTTCGTGGTTGGTTCGGCGCTTGGCGCGATTCCGCGGACGGTCGAGCGGGCGCGGGAGGTGGTCGACGCCCAGCGGTCCCGCGGGATGGACAGCGAAGGCAGGCTGTGGCGTCGCTTCCGCGGCCTCGTGCCGCTCATCGGCCCGGTCCTCTTCGGGGCGCTGGCGGAGGTCGAGGAGCGCACGATGGCGCTCGAGGCGCGGGCATTCACGGCGCCGGGTCGGCGGACGATCCTGCGTGCGCTGCCCGATTCCCGCAGGCAGCGACTGGCTCGGTGGCTGCTGCTGGTCGGGTCGATCGGCCTGGTGGGCCTGTCGCTCTCGGGCGCGGTGAAGCTGCCGTGAGCGCTGGACTGGTCCTGGACCGGGCGAGCTACCGCTACGCCGGGGCGTCGGCCGGGGCGCTAGCCTCGATCGACCTGCGGCTCGAGCCGGGTCGCGTGGTCGGTGTCGTGGGGCCGAACGAGTCGGGCAAGTCGACGCTGTGCCTGGTCGCCGCCGGGCTGGCGCCGGCGGTTATCGCCGGATCGCTCGAAGGGTCGGTCCGAATCGACGGCGTCGACACGACCGCGATCAGGCCTCATGAGCTGGCCCAGCACTGCGGGCTGCTCTTCCAGAACCCCATGACTCAGCTGTCGGGCACCACGGCCACGGTCTTCGAGGAGGTCGCGTTCGGGCCGTGCAATCTGGGCTTGCCGGCCGCGGAGGTGACGGGGCGAGTCTGGTGGGCGTTGGGCGCGGTGGGGATCGAGCCGCTGGCGCCGCGCGACCCGGCTCGCCTCTCGGGCGGTCAGGCTCAGCTGGTGTCGCTCGCCTCGGTGCTGGCGCTGCGACCCGGGTACCTGATTCTCGACGAGCCCACGAGCGAGCTGGACCCGGCCGGGACGAGGCTGGTAGCCGACGCGCTGGTGCGAATCGCCCGCGAGACCGGAGCCGGCGTCCTCCTGGTCGAGCACAAGACGGACGTCCTGGCGCGGATCGCGGACGAGATCGTGGTGCTGGAGCGCGGGGTCGTGGCGCTTTCGGGCCGGGCGGCCGCGGTCCTCGCCGATCCGCGTCTGGTGGAGCTGGGCGTCGAGCCTCCGGCAGCGGTTCGGCTGGAGCGTGCCGTCCGAGCGTCCGGGGTCGAATGGTCGGCCGCGCTGGCGGAGGCGATCGAATGACGGCCCTCGGTTCGACCGCCGGTTGGACCGCGTCGGTCCCGTCGATCGAATTCGAGGTCGTCTCGTTCGCCTACCCCGACGGCACCCGGGCGCTCGAAGAGGTCCATCTCCGAATCGAGCCCGGCGAGTCGGTCGCGATCGTCGGCCAGAACGGCTCGGGCAAGTCGACCCTGGTCCGGCACCTCAACGGCCTGCTTCGGCCAACCTCGGGGCGAGTCCTGCTCGACGGACGCGATGTCCGGCCGATCCACGTCGCCCGGCTGGCGGGTCTGGTCGGGCTGGCGTTCCAGAACCCCGATCGGCAGCTCTTCGCCGGGCGCGTGTCGGCCGAGGTGGCCTTCGGGCCGCGCAACCTCGGCGTTCGCGGGCGCGACCTGGACGAGCGGGTGCGGACCGCCCTCGAGGAGGTGGGGCTGGCAGCCGAGGCCGCCTCGAACCCGTACGACCTGGGCTACTCGCGCCGCAAGCTGCTGGCGCTGGCGTCGGTCCTGGCGATGCGCACCCCGATCCTGGTCCTCGACGAGCCGACCACGGGGCAGGATGCTCGGGGAGTGGCGCGCGTCCGCGAGGTGCTGGCGCGGGCGGCGGGGGAGGGGCGGACCGTGATCGCGATCAGCCACGACATGTGCTTCGTGGCCGAGTCGTTCCGGCGCGTCGTGGTGATGCGCGAGGGGCGCATCGCGCTGGACGGGGCCCCGAACGTGGTCTTCGGCGAGGCGGCCTGGCCGGAGCTGCGGGCCTCGTATCTGGAGCCGCCACTCCCCGCCCTGGCGGGCGCGCGGCTGGGCCTGGGGGCGACGCCGACGGATGAGGCGCTGGTGGCGGCCCTGGGGCGGTAAGGCCGCCGTCGGCAGATCGTCGAGTAAGTCCGCGCCAATCGTGGTCGCTCAAGATGCAGCGGAAATGGATGACCTCAAAGTCGGAGCTGTCGTTCGGGCGGTGCGCCGGCGCCGCAACCTGCGTCAGCGCGACGTGGCCGCACTTGCCGGCGTGAGTCAGTGGGCCGTTTCTATGGTGGAAAGAGGACAGCTCGATCGACTTCCGGTGAGGACGATCCGTCGGATTGCCTCAGCTCTCGAGATCCGCATGCCGTTCGAACCGAAGTGGCGCGGCGGAGAGCTTCCGCGCCTGGTTGACGCGCGCCACGCCGCCCTGGTCGAGCAGGTCGTTGCTCGTCTTGCATCGTGCGGTTGGGAGGTCACGGTCGAGTACACGTTCAGCAGGTTCGGCGAGCACGGCTCAGTGGATGTGGTCGGCTGGCGAGGCGCGGACCGAGCGTTGCTGCTCATTGAGGTGAAGGCCGAACTCGACGATATGCAGAACATGCTGTCCGTCCTCGACCGAAAGGTCCGGTTGGTGCCGTCGCTGCTCGCGGCCGAGCGCGGCTGGCGGGCAACCGTCGTTGGCGTGATCCTCGTCATGCCGGACCGCAGCACATATCGAGACGGCGTGGCCCGGTTCCAGGCGACATTCGCAGCGGCGTTTCCGAGTCGGAACGTCGAAATCCGACGCTGGGTGTCTCAGCCTGGACCGGGCCCGCTGCGCGGCACGTGGTTTCTCCGGCCGAGTGGCTCCAGCCCTCTTATGCAAAGTCGGGGCGGGCCGCGGCGCATTCGAGCGAGCTTGGGATCCGACACTGCGCTTGGCCCTGGTCCGACCAAGCGTGAACCGCGCACAGAACGGGCCCTCCGACCCGGCCAATACGGGACCGACGGCCGGACCGCGCCGTTCTCGGTCGCCACGAGCCGGAGAGTATCTCCGTAGGAGTGTCCCCAGCAATCAGCCGGAGGAATGGCGGTCGAGGGACCAGGCGCGGCGGCCCTTCGTGGCGGCGCCGGGGTGGGGGGTTGGGCGCGGCCAGGCCGCCGGCTGGCGGCTGCCCCCTCTTCGCGACCCGGCCCGGCCGAGGAACGGGTAGCCTACGAGGCGATGCGCGTACTCGTACTGAACCCGGGGTCTAGCTCGCTGAAATCGAGCGTCGTCGAGGCTGCGTCGGCAGAGGCGTCGGCCGAAACGGCGTCGCGCCCCGCGCCCACGGCCTCGGTCCCCGCCGCCCTCCTTGAGCCGCTCGCCAAGGTGGACGTGGACTGGGGCGTCGATGCCACCGCCGAGAGCGACCCGGCGGACGATATCCGCGCCCTGCTCCGCCGCTACGAGGCCGCGGGGGTTCCGGCCGCCTCGATGGGCGCCGTCGGCTACCGCGTCGTTCACGGCGGAGAGCGGTTCCGGGAGCCGGTGCTCGTGACCCCCGAAGTGATCGCGGAAGTGGACGCTCTCCGGAGTCTGGCGCCGCTCCACAACGGCATCGCCGTGGCCACGATGCGAGCAGGCCTGACCGCGATCCCGCAGCTCCCCCACGTGGCTGTCTTCGACACCGCCTTCCACGCGACCCTGCCGGACGACGCTTACCGATACCCCGTCCCGGAGCCCTGGTATCGAGAGTGGGGCGTCCGCCGCTACGGCTTCCACGGCATGTCGGTCGAGTGGTCGGTTCAGCGTGCCGCCCAGCTCCTGGGCTGCCCCGCCGACCAGCTCCGCCTCGTGGTGGCTCACCTGGGGAGCGGCTGCTCCGTGACGGCGACCGACGGCGGCCGTTCGGTGGCCACCTCCATGGGTCTGACGCCGCTCGAAGGGCTGATGATGGGCACGCGCAGCGGCTCGATCGACCCCGGGATCCTCTTCTACCTGCGCCGCAACGGCTGGCTCACCGAAGACGAGCTGGCCGAACAGCTCGACCACGAATCCGGGCTGGTCGGGGTCTCCGGCCGAACGTCCGACGTGCGCGAGCTGCTGCGCCTGGAGGCCGACGGTGACGAGCGGGCCGGCCTCGCTCTCCGAGTCTTCGTGCGCCGGGCGGCCGAATGCATGGCGGCGGCGGCCACCGCCCTGCCGACCCTGGACGCGATCGTCTTCACCGGCGGGATCGGGGAGAACGCCGCGGGGCTGCGGGCCCGCATCGTGGCCCGGCTGGCCTCGATCGGTGTAGCGCCGATCGCGGACGCCCCGGTACGCGAGGACGCCGTCATAAGCTCACCCGGCAGCTCGCCCGCGATCCTGAGGATCGAGGCCCGCGAGGATCTGGTCGTGGCTCGCGCGGCGGCTCGGCTGGTCGAGGCGGGCGAGCCGGCTTAGGCGCGAGCAAGCGCCTCAGTCAGGCCGGGTGCCCGGACCCGTGGCGCCCCGACCCCTGGAGCTCCTACAGCTCCCCGGCGAGCTGGGCGAAGGCCCGAACGAGCGCCTGTCGCGCGGCGCGTGACGGGAACGGCGAAAGCGGCATGGCATCCGTCACGGAGCCGCCGTCGAAGCGGACCCGGCGGGCGAGCTGGGCCAGGGCCGAGAGATCGGCCAGCTGCCCCTCGACGAAGGAGCGCCCCACCACTTCGCCGTGGCCCGGCACGACAGGGCCCTGCGCCACCTCGAGCACCCGTTCCAGCGTCCCCGGCCAATCCATCGGGTACGAGTCCTCGAATGAGGGCGGGCCGCCCTGTTCTATCAGATCGCCGGCGAAGACCACGTGCACGTCCGGCACGACCACGACCACGTCGTTGTCGGTATGGCCGCGGCCGAGGTGGGCGAGCGTCACCTGCCGGCCGCCGAGCTCCAGCTCCACGCTCTCCCGGAACGTCTTGTCCGGCGGCGTGATGCGCGTCTCGACGTACTCCGCCGCCACTTCCGGCATGGCCGCCGCCAGGGCGAACTGGGCGGTCCGGCTGTCCTCGCGCAGGCGCGTGGCGCAGCGCTCGTGGCCCCAGATCTCGGACGGGACGAAGGCGAAATTGCCGAAGGCGTGGTCGTAGTGGTGGTGAGTGTTCACGACCCGCATCCGGGTGGAGGTCAGCCAGCGGATCTCTTCCATGAGCTCACGGCCCTGGCGCTCCGAGCCTCGCGTGTCGACGACCAGCGAGTCCCGGTCGCCGACGACCAGCCCGATCGTGACGTTGTAGTCGGAGTAGCGACGGACGAATACCCGGTCGGCGATCTCGCGCCACATCCGGTTCGCTCGGACCGCGGCCGGTTTGCCGTACTGGTTCATCGGCTCGCGGCGGGCAGGCGGAGGCGCGCGCCGGGAGTCTTCGCGTCCACGCTAGCCCTCACAGAATGCTCCGCTGAGATGTTCCCCGCGAGAAAGGTACCCCCGATGGCCGCCGCCGGGACCGCAACGATGGTCCCGACGAGCGTAGTCCGAGCGAATGGATCGCCAGGTGGACGGTCGGGCGGGGCCGCCCAACGATACGCCGTTCGCGGGCGGACGGTGCGGTCGGCCGAGGTCGAACTAGGTCGAGCTGCGGCCCGAAGCCGAGCCGCCCGCTTCCGCCCTCTCCTCGACGTCGTCGGCCAGGGCGTGTGCGACCGTGTCGAGCGAGAGCAGGGCGCACTTGAGGCGAGCCGGGCTGATCTCGATCCCGATCAGGTCGAGCAGATCGTCGGGCGTCATCTTCTCGACCTCCTCGACGGTCTTGCCCTTGATCTCGTCCGTCAGCAGCGAGGCGCTGGCCTGGCTGATGGCGCAGCCCCGGCCGGTGAAGGCCACCTCGCGCACCACTCCGTCCGAGATGCCGAGCATCATCGTGATCCGGTCGCCGCAGAGCGGGTTCGAGCCCTCGTAGCTGGCCGTCGGCGTTTGGAGGACGCCGAAGTTGTGGGGGTGCCGGTAGTGTTCGAGGATGTAGTCGCGGTAGAGGTCGTCCATCGGGGTCGAGGATACGCCTAGCGGTCGAAGATGCGGACGACTTCCCGGAGGCCCGCCGCCAGGGCGTCGATCTCCTCCGGGATGCTGTAGACGTTGAAGCTGGCCCGGGCCGTGGCCGCCAGGTCGAAGCGCTCGTGGAGCGGCATCGTGCAGTGGTGGCCGGCGCGGACGCAGATCCCCGAGCGATCGAGGATCTGGGCGACGTCGTGGGGGTGGATGCCCGGCAGGTTGAACGAGACGACCCCGCCTCGCAGCTCCGCGGCCGGGCCGTACAGCTCGATTTCGGGCACCTCGCGCGGCAGAACCTCCAGCGCGTACCTTGTCAGCTCTCGCTCGTGGTCGCGGACCGCGTCCAGGCCCAGGCCCATCAAGTAGTCCGCGGCGGCGCCCATCCCGATCTGCGCGGCGATGTCCGGCGTGCCCGCCTCGAACTTGTAGGGGATCTCGTTCCAGTCGGAGCGGCGCAGGTGGACCTCGCGGATCATGTCGCCGCCGGCCATGAACGGCGGCATCGCCTCGAGCAGTGCCCGGCGAGCCCACAGCGCCCCGGAGCCGGTCGGCCCGAGCATCTTGTGGCCGCTGAAGACGTAGAAATCGGCGCCCAGCTCCTGGACGTCGACCGGCACGTGCGGGACCGCCTGCGCGCCGTCGATGAGTACCAGCGCACCTGCCGCGTGGGCCATCTCGACCATCTCGCGGACCGGGTTGACCGTGCCCAGCATGTTCGAGACGTGCGTGAAGGCGACGAGCTTGGGCCGCAGGTGCAGCAGGACCTCGTACACCTCGAGCTGCAGGAGCCCGTCGTCGGTGACCGGGACGAACTCGAGGTCGCCGTCCTTCTCCTGGACCACGAGCTGCCACGGCACCAGGTTGGCGTGGTGCTCCATCTCGGTCAGCACGATCGAGTCGCCCCGGCCGATGTGGTGGCGACCCCACGAATACGCCACGAGGTTGATCGCCTCGGTCGCGTTTCGGACGAAGACGATCTCGGCCGGGTCCGGCGCGTTGATCAGGCGGGCCGTCTTGACGCGGGCCTGTTCGTAGGCGCCCGTGGCTCGCTCGGCCAGCTCGTATATGCCGCGGTGGATGTTCGAGGTGTAGTCGCGGTTGTAGCCGTCGACCGCCTCGATGACGGCGAGCGGCTTGAGGCTGGTGGCGGCGGAGTCGAGGTAGATGAGCGGCTTGCCGTGGCTGTTGGTGGTCGCGAGGATTGGGAAGTCGGCCCGGAGGCGGTACGGGTCGAAACGGGCGGGTGCCGCCTGAGCTTTCGGTCCGGAGGTCGCGAGGTCGGCCATTCGATCGGCCCGCCCTAGTGGGCGGCCTCCATGGCAGGCACAGCAGCGGCTGCCTCCTCGGGCGCCTCGTCGCCGATCTCACCTTCCAGGCCCGCCGCGGCGAGGATCGGCGCGTAGCCTTCCTCCTCCAACCGCAGCGCCAGGTCCTTGCCGCCGCTGGTGATGATTCGGCCGGCCGCCAGGACGTGGACGGTATCGGGCGTGATGTAGTTGAGCAGGCGCTGGTAGTGAGTGATCACCAGGACGCCCATGTTCGGGTTGAGCATGGCGTTCACGCCCTCGGCCACGATGCGCAGGGCGTCGATGTCCAGGCCCGAGTCGGTCTCGTCGAGGATCGCCATCTCGGGCTCCAGGACCGCCATCTGGAGCATCTCCAGGCGCTTCTTCTCGCCGCCCGAGAAGCCCTCGTTCACGTAGCGCGCCGCGATGGACTCGTCCATCTTGAGCAGCGCCATCTTCTCGCGGACGAGCTTGCGGAACTCGCCCATCGGGATGCCGCCCTTGAAGGCGTCGGTGGGATCGATGTTCGGGTCCGGGCTCAGGCCGGCGCGGCGGGCGTTGATCGCCGAGCGCAGGAAGCTCGCCACCGACAGGCCGGGGATCGCCATCGGGTACTGGAAGGCGAGGAACATGCCGAGCCGGGCGCGCTTGTCGGCGGAGAGCTTGAGCAGATCGTGGCCCTTCCACAGCACCTCGCCCGACTTGACGATGTAGGCGGGGTGGCCCATGAGCGCGTAGGCCAGGGTGGTCTTGCCCGAGCCGTTGGGGCCCATGATGGCGTGGACCTCGCCCTTGCCCACGGCCAGCTCGATCCCCTTGAGGATCTCATGCTCGGGGCTGGCGACAGGGGCGACGTGCAGGTCGTGGATGACGAGGTCTTGGTCGCTCACGTTGACTGGTGCGCTCCTTGGGTCCGCTGTGGCGCGGGCAGGCCGGCTGCCGCCAGACGCGCCGACGTGGGTACGAGATCTGCCAGGGTCATCGAGTCCAGGGCGCCGGCGATGGCGTCCCGAACGCGAACCCACAGGAAGTTGACGGTGCAGTAGCCGGTTCGCGCGCAGGTGTTGTGGGTGGGATCGTCGCTCGCGCACATCATCGGCGCGATCGGCCCCTCGAGCGCGCGCAGGACCTCGCCCATGCGGATCTGCTCGGGCGGGCGGGTGAGCTCGTAGCCGCCGTGGGCGCCGCGGGTGCTCTGCACCAGCTTGGCGTCTCGCAGGCTGATGACGAGCTGCTCGAGGTAGGCCCGCGGCAGGTCCTCCTGCTCGGCGATCTCCGTCAGGCTGGCTGGCCCGTGACCGTGCCGCTGGGCGAGCTGGGCCATGAGGCGCACGCCGTATTCACCCTTCGTGGAGAAGGAGACGGCGCCTGTGCTGTGGTACGTCCTCGTGGCCAGCTTGATGCTCCTCTTCGACGCTCAGTCGGGCCAGTGGGGCACCCGGTAATTCCGACTTAAACCGTCGGGAATGAGTATAGGAGCGCCGCTGGAGAGCGTCAACGACGGCGGGGCGAGGTGCGGCGCGGCGCCACAGCCCGACGACAGTCGCGCCTCGAGGGCCAGCCGATCCAGCAAGAGGCCAGCGGCGAAGGGTGGCTCCGGGCTTAGTACCACTGGTGGACTACGCGCGGCTCATCCACACGCGTAGCATCGGCGCCACCTCGGCTGGTGGAGACGTGGCGCCCTCGTGGGCCTCGGGCGAGGTTCGCAGGCCCGTGGGCCATCTAACCTTGCGTGCTCCTCCGCATCGAGAATCGTCGCTTGGGAGGGTCTCAATCAGCCCAGACCCCGAACGATCCAGGTAGTCCGCGACTTCGTGCGGTCACAAGCCCTGTGCTGTCCGTTTCGCACAGTGGGACTTGACTCCATTCTCGCGAAAGTTGAAGCTGGCACGACGCTCCCTACTGGCCTTTCCCCCGGGGGGATGCCTCCGCCGCAACAGAGAGGAGAACCGATGTTGCATCTGAGAGAGCTACATCTCCCACGGCTGACTGTCTTCGGTCGTGGGCTGGTGGCGGCCGTCGGGGCGGTGGCGCTTGTCGGTGCGCTCGTGGGCGTCGCGGCCGGCGTGACCGCCACGCCGGCCGCGGTTGCGACGGCGGTGTACGTACCGCTCTCGCCCAGCCGAATCCTGGACACGCGTTACGGCACATGTTCGTCGTTGTGCATTCCCGCAGACCCCTTCGTCAACCACCGTGGGATGGTCACGTTCAATAGCCCGCGCACCGTTCTGGTGTGGGGCCAGTTCCCGGGCAACCCGGCCACCAACGTTCCGACTGGGGCGCTCGCCATCACCGGCAACGTGACCGTCACGGGGGGCAACACCAGCGGCTTTGTGACGCTGGAGCCAGATCCGGTCCTCAGCCCCGGCACGTCCACGATCAACTTCGGGGCGGGCCAGACGATCGCGAACGCCTTCACCGTGAAGCTCGACGGCTCTGGGCACCTTACGGCCATCTGCGAAAGCCTTTCGACTGGCGTGCGCGTCCACGTCATCATTGACGTCACCGGCTACTTCACGCCGGGCAGCGGGGGCGGCGCCACCGGTCCCACCGGTCCTACTGGTCCCACCGGCGCCACGGGCGCCACCGGCCCGACGGGTCCTACTGGTCCCACCGGCGCCACGGGCGCCACCGGCCCGACGGGTTCCACTGGTCTCACCGGTGCCACGGGTCCGACTGGCCCCACGGGTCCCACTGGTCCGACTGGTCCCACGGGTTCCACGGGCGCCACGGGCGCCGCGGGCGCCGCGGGCGCTGCGGGCGCTGCGGGCGCCACGGGCGCCACGGGCGCCACGGGTCCGACTGGTCCGACTGGTCCCACGGGTCCCACGGGTGACGCCGGTCCTGTCGACTACCAGGCCGGCGAGGCTTCAATCAGCAGCAATACCGCAACCGTGTTGCTGTCGCCGCACATCTCGGGCAGCTACTCAGTAGTGCTGACGCCCGAAAGCGAAGCGACCGTCTGGGTGACCGCCAAGGTCAACGACCAGTTCACGATCAACTCAAGCGTCGCGACGGGCACCGTCGACTGGATCGCCATCCCGAACAACTAGCAGTAGCGCCGGGCGCCAGCCCTGCAATCGAACATCGTCAAGACGAACGAACCCCGGCGGGGCAACCTGCCGGGGTTCTTCCATGTTGCGACAGGCCGGCCAGGCATGGCGGAACGCCACCCGAGCCGTCGCTTACCATGAAGCGAGGAACCGCGTAGCTACTGCAGGGAGGACGCGTATGGGCTCGGAAACCGACCGCACCTCGCGACCCCGCTTCTTCGGACGCGCTCTTCTGGCCACGCTGCTCGTTGTCGCGGTGGCTGCCTGTGGCTCCAAGAGCCAGGCTCAGCTTGCGTCCGACGCCCTCCAGGCTGGCCTCCAGGCCCAGGCTGCCGGCCAGCTCGACAGGGCCGCCGCGGACTACCAGGAGTGCCTGAAGCACGACGCGGCCAACAAGTACTGCCTGTATGACCTGGGGACGGTCGCGCAGGCGCAGAACCGTCCCGTCGAGGCCGAGAGCGACTATCGGGTCGCCCTCCTGAGCGATCCCAATTACGCTCCCGCGATCTTCAACCTGGCCATCGTGCGAACGCAAGCCGGCGCAACGGACGAGGCGATCCAGCTCTATCGGCAGTACGTGAGCCTCATGCCGAACGATGCCGCCGGCCACTTCAACCTCGGCCTCCTCCTGAACCAGACGGGCAGCACGACGGAGGGCAGTTCGGAGATCGCCGAGGCGCTGAAGCTCGATCCGAGTCTCAGTTCGCGCCTGCCCTCGCCGTCGCCCAGTCCGAGCGCGTCGCCCAGCACCACGCCCTCGCCCGGTCCGAGTACGTCGCCGGGCGCGAGTTAGCCTTCTTCCGGCGCCACGGTTCGCCGACGCGAGCTCAGCTATTCGGCGAAACGATCCAGCCGCGCGCGGACGGCCAGGAGGAACAGGATCGCGACGGCCCCGATCACCAGCAGCGGCTCCTTGATCGGGCTGGCGCGATAGACGGCATCGACCGTGTGCTTGCCCGCCGGCATCGAGATGCCGATGTAGGACGGCGAGACCATGAAGTCCGGCACCAGGACGCCGTCGACGTAGACCTGCCAGTCGGGGTGGTAGGTGGTCTTGATCACCAGCGTCGAGTCGGCCGGGCACTCGACGGCAAGGTTTATGATGCCCGGTCGAAACCGTTCGTAATCTGTCTTTCCGCCACCGGGGCAGGCAGCAGTGCTGGCCGTGTCGAAGCCGGCGACCGTCGCGGGGTAGTCGTAGCGCATGAAGAGGCGCTCGCCGGGAAGCGTGTGAGTCCGCTCCCAGGCACGATTGAGGCTGAACAGCGCTGCCTGGGTCGGGACGGCCCGGCGGGACGTTATGGCGACGTACTCGGCGTACCCGGTCGTCGGCGCCTCGTACAAGGTGTATCGACTCGTCCGCTGGATTGGGGTCAGGAAGTCCGCCACGGCCATGCCGGTCGGGGCGACCATGTATCGGACGTTGAACAGGTCGAAGTCGCCCTGGTTGCGGCCGTCGAAGTCCCAGATGTAGTCGGAATTCAGGGACATGCTCTGAATCGGCGGGGCGAGAGACTCGATCCCATAGAAGGGCAGCAGGTTGTAGAAGTGAAGGTCGCCGAGGCTCATCCGGTCGCCGTAGTCACCCGGCAGCCCGGCATAGACGCGTCCGGGCGGAAGCGTCTTGAGGGTCGCGACGATCGCACTGGCGTCGGTGTCCGACTGCAGCGCGTCCACCGAACGTTCCTGGAACCGGGCGTTGTCCGAGTAGAGCGTCATGCGTTCGGACACGGCTGGGGCAAGGACGAGAAGCAGCACCACGACGGCCGAGCCGGCCCGCAGCGTGGATAGATGGGGCTTGAAGATCTGCCAGATCGCTGCTCCTCCGACGCCGATGATCAGGATGGCGGCGAGGCACACGCCGCCGATGAAGCGATGGAAGAGCAGCCCGTCGTGCATCGGAAACAAGTTCGTCACGGCCCCGAGGGTGGGCCGGCCGAAATACACCACCAGCCACATGACGAACAGGCCCAACCCGAGGAGCGCGACGCGACTGCGGCTCAGGATCGCCGCGATTGCGCCAACGGCGAGAAGGGCGGTAAGCACAGGCAGTCGGCCATGATCGAGGAGGTCGCCCGTGAAGAGCCAGGATAGGATCGGACCGGCGCCATATGAATCGTACTTGTAGGACTGGAGGTATGGCGTCGCGTTGAGGAATGCCGACTGGGTGAGGAACGGCAGCCACATGTACTCGGAAATCGCCGCTGCGAAAGCAGCAACGATCGCCAGCCGCACGACGCGGGCCCCGAGGTTGGCTCGGCGCAGACCCCATACGGCGACGAGCGCGATCGCCATGGCGGTCATGTAGGCGTAGATGAGGTGCGTCAGCACGAGCATGCCGAAGAGCAATGCCGCGAGCCATAGCCGCTTCCCGTCGTGGATCGCCCGATACATGGCCGCGATGGCGAGAAACGACAGGTGCATTGCACACAGCTGCGTGAACATGCCCCAGCCCATCCAGATGTAGCTGTCGTACTCGAAGCCGAATCGGAAGTCCCCGGAAAGGAGCGTGGCTGCGGCGGCGGCGACGGCGGCGGCTGCGATCGAGAACCGCATCGTCCGCATCGACACGAAGACGGTGATCGGGAACCCAACCAGCAGGCCGTACCGGACCAGGTTGAACGTCGTCAGCAGATCCAGGGTGCCGAAGCTGAGCCGCTGCAAGCCGACGACGACCAGCGCCGGCAGGTGCTGGTAGTAGAAGAACTGCGCCACGCCGGTCTCGATCTGGGGCAGCCAGAAATCGAAGATGGACTCGCCGTTGGTCAGCGCGTCCGACGCACGCTGAATGAACAGATAGTGGAACGAGTCGTCGTTCACGGACGGAACGGGGATCGTCACCTCGGAGAGGAGCCCGATGGCCGTGAACAGGGTCGGCACTGCGACGAGCAGCGCGAGGCCGAACTTCTCGTTCCCCGTCAAGGTGCGGGCAGAGTCATCCCGGATCGCCTGCCCGAGCCGGCCCAGCACCGACCCGAGCCGGCTAAGACCGGACCGCATGGTGGCGGTGAACCCCGCCGGCCTCGCGGGCTGGGCTCGAGTCATCGGTCGGCGGTCCGGTCGGGTGTCGCCTCAGGCCCCACGCGAGGGCGGCCTGACCAGCATTTCGATTTTCGCCTCGAGTTCCTGGAAGCGCCTGCTGACCGCGCTCAGGACGAGCCCCACGGCGATCGAGAGCATCCCCGCCAGCTCAAGCGCGACGGCGAGGATCGCCGACGGGAAGCGTGGCACCAGCCCCGTCTTGACGAACTCTGAGATCACGACGACGCCGGGGATGAGGCCGAGGATCATGAGGGCGAGCCCGACTCCGCCGAAGAACGCCATCGGGCGGTAGTCGCGGAACAGCAGCACGATCGTCCACAGGATCCGGCGGCCGTCGTGAAGGGGACGGAGCTTGCTGAAGCTCCTCTCGGGGCGCGAGCGGAGGTCGATGGGCACCTCGACGAGCCGGTAGCTCCGCTCCACGGCCTTGACCGTCAGTTCCGCCTCGATCTCGAAGTCCCGCGCGGTGATCGGGACGCCCTGCACGAAGTCGCGGGTCATGACGCGGAAGCCGGAAAGGATGTCGGTGAGCTTGACCCGCAGCAGCAGCCGCAGGAATGCGGGGAAGAGCCAGTTACCGAGCCGGTTGAGGGGCCGGAACTGGCTCGAGGTGCCGGCCATCCTGCGTGAGCCCACCGCCATGTCGGCTCGCCCCGCAAGCACCGGCTCGAGAAGCGCTCCCACTGACTCGGCCGGATAGGTGTCGTCCCCGTCAACCATGACGTAGATGTCTGCGTCGATGTGCCTGAAGCCGGCCCGGACGGCGAAGCCCTTGCCGCGGCGCGTCTCGACGAGGAGCTGCGCCCCGTGGGCTACCGCGATCCCGGCGGTCCCGTCGGTTGACCCGTTGTCGATCACGTAGATCGTGGCCGCCGGGAGAGCGCGACGGAAATCCTCGATGACCTTGGCGACGGTGAGCGCCTCGTTGAGGCATGGAATGAGGACGGCGACCTGCTGCGCGGCGGATGCGGCGACGATGTCGCCGCCCCGGACGGCGCTGGGCTCCCCGCTCGACATCGGGCTCCTCCTGCGCCGCTTTCGTCGCTGGGCGCCGCCGGGCGGACCTTGAGCGGCAGTGGCCGAAAGGGCGATCGGACTGTATCACGGTGCAGGGCTCTCAGTTGCACCTGCCGACGGCCCCGATGGGGCCAGCTGTCGCTGGCCACGGGCGCCATTCTCAGCGTCATGGCCCGGCGCTTCCACGAGCTCGAGGCGAAGGTCGTCACGGCGACGGCACCGGGGCTTCCCGCTCGGGTTATGGCGAGTTCCTCGTTGACCTGTCGCGGCGGGCGATGTACGGTCGGCGTCTGTCTTCGCGACGGGCAGGTCCACGCCCGCTCGAGAGACGTCAGCGTGAACTCGACGGGAGGAGTCGAATGAGACGTCGTGCATTCGCCGCCCTGGCCATCGCGGCCCTCGTGTGCGGGGCGCTAGCCCCAACTGCAGTTGTCGCCAAGAGCCCGACGGTTGCGCGGTTCCAGCGGATCAACGTCGACAAGATCGATCCGAAGCTGCTGCCGGCCCTGATCGATCCCAGCCGCGTCATGGACGTCATGGTCCAGCTGGCCGATCAGCCGGTCGCCAGCCAGGTCGGTGACGCCAGAGACAACGGCACGACCGTGACGAAGTCCCAGCGGGACACCTGGCGAACGCAGATCCAGGCCAAGCAGAAGCCGGTCGCCGACGCCGTCCGCAAGTCCGGCGGCGTGGTCGTCAGCCAGATGCAGGACGCCTACAACGGCATCCACGTCCACGTGAAGGCCGCCGAGGTGACCTCGCTGGCCTCGATGTCGGGCGTTTCCGGCATCCACCTGATCCCGGTTTACAAGCCGGCGCTGACCGAAAGCGTGCCGTACGTCGGCGCGCCGCAGGCCTGGACCACGACCGGCTACACCGGCGCGGGCATCAAGATCGCCATCATCGACACCGGCATCGACTACTACCACGCAGACTTCGGCGGTTCGGGAAGCGTGGCCGACTACGGGTACGGTCTGGCCCACGACACGACCGCTCCGGGCTACGACGCCGACGGCACGACCGTGGCTTTCCCCAGCGCCAAGGTTCCGGTGGGCTACGACTTCGTGGGCGACGCCTACGACGCCAGCGCCCCAACCGGGTCTCCGGCCACCGTGCCGCAGCCGGACGCCAACCCGCTCGACTGCAACAGCCACGGCACCCACACCGCCAGCACCGCTGCCGGCCAGGGTGTCCTGGCGAGCGGCTCCACCTACACCGGGCCGTACAACGCCTCGATCTATGGATCCACGGACTTCAGGATCGGCCCCGGAGTGGCCCCCCAGGCGACCCTCTACATCTATCGCGTCTTCGGCTGCGAAGGCTCGACCGACGTCGTTACCGAGGCGATCAACCGGGCCGTCATCGACGGCGCCGACGTGATCAGCATGTCTCTCGGCTCCGACTTCGGAACGTCGGACACCCCGGACGCCATCGCCGCGGACAACGCCGCTCGCGCCGGCGTCGTGGTCGTCGCCTCCTCAGGCAACGAGGGCCCCAACGCCTACATGACGGGCACGCCTGGGACCAGCTCGCGGACCCTGTCGGTGGCCGCCGTCGATACCAACGCCACCTTCCCCGGAGCCACGATCCACCTCGCGTCGGGCGATATCGCCGCCCTCAACGCGAACGGCCGGCCGCTCCCGGTCTCGGGCAATCTCAACGTTCTCACCTCCGGCAGCGGCATAGCCCTCGGCTGCGACATCTCCGAGTACGCGGGCGTCTCAGCGGGGGACATCGTCGTGACTCAACGCGGCGTCTGCCCGCGCGTCGATCGCGTCAAGCTCGGCCAATCGAAGGGCGCGGCCGCAGTCATCATGGTCAACACCAGCGCTGGCCTGCCTCCCTTCGAAGGCCCGATCGCCGGCGTGACGATCCCGTTCATCGGGGTCGAAGCCGCCGACGGGGCCGCCCTCCTGGCGGCCAACGGAGACCCGGTCACCATCTCCTCGGCCGGCATGATGGCCAATCCCACCTACAAGAACCTGGTCGACTTCAGCTCCTGGGGCCCGCGCGCCGGCGACAGCGCCCTCAAGCCTGAAGTGGCCGCCCCCGGCGTCAGCATCGTCGGCGCAGGCATGGGCACCGGCAACGATGTCCTCGTCGACTCGGGTACGTCGATGGCCGCCCCGCATGTCGCGGGCATCGCCGCCCTCGTCATCGCCGCCCACCCCGACTGGTCGGTGAACGAGGTCAAAGCCGCGATCATGAGCACGGCGGACGACTCGTCGGCCAAGATCCTGGGCTACAACCCGGTCGGCGCCGGCTCCGGCGTCGCGCAGGCGCAGCTCGCCACGACCACCGCAGCGATCGCGCTGACCCGCGACAAGCTGGACTCGCTCTCGTTCGACAACGTCGCTCTCGGCGGCTCGTACTGGGCCGTGCGGAGCTTCACGATCGAGAACAAGGGCGCAAGTCCGATCACCTACAAGCTGTCGGCCGCCTTCGTCGGCAGCTCGGCCGGGGTCAAGATCTCGGTCTCCCCGTCCAAGGTGATCGTCCCCGCGCACCAGTCGCGCGAGATCATCGCCAAGCTGACTATCTCCGCGGCCGCGGTGAAGGCGCTGCCGTTCGCGGACACCTTTGCGGGCATGGGCCCCGGCGCCGTTCTCACGGCCACCGGTGTCGTGACCGCGACACCGACCGCTTCCGGCACGGGCGTCTACCCGCTCCACGTTCCGTTCCTGGTGGTCCCGCGCGGCCTCTCCGACATGAAGGCGGGTCCGCCGGCGCCGTACAAGCTGAACGCCGGCGTGGCCAGCACGAGCGTCAAGCTGCACAACTCCGGCATTCACGTCGGCACCGCCGACGTGTACGCCTGGGGCATCGTCGACAAGGACCACACCGCGGGCATCGCGAGCGTTAGGGCGGTCGGCGTCCAGTCGCAGCCCGGCTCGTTCTGCGGCGCCGATGACACGACCCAATGCTTGATCTTCGCCGTCAACAGCTGGCACCAGTGGTCCAACGCCGCCGCGGCCGAGTTCGACATCGCCATCGACACCAACGGCGACGGCGCCATGGACTTCGTGGTCTTCTCGTACGATGACGGCTACGTCTTCACCGGCTCGTACGACGGCATCCTCGATTCGTTCACGTTCGACGTCCATGGCAACTTCATCGACGCGTTCTACGCGGATGCGCCGATGAATGGCTCGGTCATCGAGCTGCCGGCGCTCGCCAGCGACATGGGCATCACCGCCGCCGCCCCGAGCTTCAGTTACTCGATCACCGGCTTCGATCTGACCACCGGCGCGATCGACGCGGTGCCCGGCAAGGCCGCGTTCAACGCCTTCACCCCGAGCGTCTCGAACGGCCAGTTCGTCGTGCTCGCATCGGGCAAGTCCGCGACGCTGCCGCTCAGCGTCGATACCGCCGTGCAGGCGACCACCCCGTCGCTCGGCTGGATGGTCGTCAGCCTGGACAACCGGAACGGGGCCGCGCAGGCGGCGCTGATCCCGGTCGGCAAGCTGCCCAAGCACTAGCGCCAGCTGCGCTCCAATGAGTGGCGGCCCGTCCGGTTCCCCGGACGGGCCGCTTTCCATTCCCGGCTCCCGACCGAACCCCGGGCCGGCCGGCGCGGTCTAACTGGTGATGTCCACGATCCGGCACGCCCGATGGGAGCGCGCCTTGCGCTTCCGAAACCGTCCGTCCTCGAACAGCCGAAGCACTAACATGAACGGGCTATTCCAGGCAGGCTTTCGGAGATCAACTGCGTGTCGTACGACGTCATCGGCAAGATGGGGAGAGTGACTGCTGACATCACTCCGGGCCATCTCGGAGAGGTCATGATCGAGGTGCGCGCGGGCACAGAGAGGTTTCTGGCGCGAGCATCCGATCCCGAGGCGACGATCAAGAAACACGCTCAGGTTCTTGTGGTCGGCAGCCTGAGCGGCCGGACAGTCGAGGTGGAACCGACCGATAGCGTGAGGCTTCCACGATGACGGACTTTGAGACGACTCTGGTCGTTGTCGGAGTCGCAATCCTTGTAGTCCTGGTCCTGCTCGTCATTCTGCTCAAGTCCTCGTGGCGGATCGCGGAGCCGGACGAGGCCCTGATCATCTCGGGCATCGCTCACGGCAAGTCGCCGGCCGGCGTGGCCGGCGAGAGCATGCATTTCAAGATCGTCACGGGCGGCGGCACGATAGTCGTGCCCGGTCTGTCGAAGGTTCGGGCGCTGTCGCTGATGGCCCACGAGAGCGAGATCACCGTCCCGTGCGTCAGCCAGCAGAAGATCCGATTGGACCTGCGAGGCGTCATCGTCTACAAGGTCGGCGACGACTACCGCTCGATCGCCAACGCCGCACGCCGCTTCCTCGATCGCCCGGCTGTCGAGCTCGAGTCCAAGGTCCAGAACGTCTTCGTCGGCCACCTGCGCGCCATCGCCGGCTCGATGACGGTCGAGGAGATGATCAGCGACCAGGACAAGTTCGCCCAGCAGGTTCGCGATCGCTGCACCAGCGAGATGGAGTCGTTCGGACTGGTCATCGACAGCTTCCAGATCCAGGCGATCACGAGCCCCAGCAACTACATCGAGAACCTGGCCGTGCCGCACCAGGCCGAGGTCGAGCAGAACGCCCGCATCGCCCGCGCCCAGGCCGACCAGACCGCCGTCGCCCAGGAGCAGGCCGCCCAGGCCCAGATCGCGGAGTCGATTCGCGGCACCGAGATCAAGAAGGCCGGCTTCCAGGCCGAGATCGACCGCGCCCAGAAGCAGGCCGGCCAGCAGGGCCCGCTCGCCGAGGCGCAGTCCCGCCAGGCCGTCGTCGAGCAGCAAACCCGCGTCGCCGAGCTGCAGGCGCAGCAGACGGAGCAGCAGCTCCAGGTAGACGTCCGCAAGCCGGCCGATGCCGAGGCCTACCGCCAGACGACTCTGGCCGCGGCGGGACGCGACGTCCGCATCCGCCAGGCCGAAGCCGCCGCACAGGAAGTCCGCCTGGCGGCCGAGGCCCAGGCCGCGGCGGTGAAGATCCAGGCCGAAGCCCAGGCCAACGCCACGCGCCTCAACGGCATGGCCGACGGCGACGCGATTCGCGCCCGCGGTCTCGCCGAGGCGAATGCGATCCAGGCCCGCGCCGAGGCGGAGGCGATCGGCATCTCCAAGCGCGCCGAGGCCCTCAGCAAGAACCAGGAAGCGGTCATCGCCCAGCAGGTCGCCGAGAACCTGCCGGAGATAGTTCGAGCGGCGGCGTCGCCGTTCGAGCACGTCGGGCAGTTCACGGTCCTCAACGGCGCCCAGGGCGTGACGAGCGCCCTGGCGGAGGTCATCCAGCAGGCCGGGGCGCTCGCGTCCGTGGCTCGCAATACGCTCACCACCAGCCTGATCGCAGCCGGCGACCAGAACAACCCCGCCGGGAACGGCTCCAGGGCGGCCGCCGGCCCGAAGGCCGCTCCGGCAGCCGGAAGAGCGCCGGCGCCAGCCGCCACGAAGCCTGCCTCGGCTCCGGCCCCGAAGCGGGACGCGGCCCCCGCTCGTGGCTCCACTGCCGATCAGGCGAAGTAGGAACGGGGAGGCGCCACCGGCGCCGCCAATGAGCGATACCAGAAACCAGTCGGACCCGGCGCTTCTCGCCGGGTCCGATGCCTTTTCGGCCGTGGATCCGGCCGCGGCCGAGAGGATCGAGCGGACGGTCGCAGAATACGTCGAAACGGCCGTCTCGCTCGATCCTCTCGGCCAGAAGTACCTGCGAACGATCGCCGCGATCGACCGGCTGGGCCAGCGCGAGTTCACCGCCACGGCAGCCATGAGCGGCCGAACGCTGGAGCTGCGACTCGACGTGGAACGCGGCCGGCTCGCGGCGAAGGCCCCGCTCGCGCGCCAGCTGGCCGAGTTGCGCAAGGTCGTCGACGAGTTGAGCCCCGCCCGGCTGGAGGTCGGGCGCGAGGGGTCGCGCGGGGCGCTCGGGTTTGGACCCCATCGCGACGAGCTGGACGAGCTGGCCCGCTACTTCGAGCGCTTCGCCAATGCTCAGGGCCATGTCGAGGCAATCCTCCAGACGCTGGCCGATGGCCGTCTCGCGCTCGAGCGCGACAACGCGCTGCTCGGCCAGGAGCGGGTCTCGCTGGCCACGGTCATGGAGACGCTCCGTGAGCATGCCTACCTGACCGCCCGGCTGGACGAGGCGTTGACGGCGCGTATCGACGTCGTCGCCGGCACGGACCCGGAGCGGGCCGACCGCCTGCGCGCGGATCTGCTGTACGCCATCCGGCGCCGCCGCCAGGAGATCCTGACCCAGCTCGCGGTCATGACGCAGGGATACGCCTCGCTCCAGATCGTCGAGGAGAGCAACCACGGGATGGTCCGGGCCCTCGCGACCGCGACGACGACCACGGCGGCGGCGCTGCGCACGGCGGTGATGGTGGCCCAGGCCGTCGCCGGCCAGCGCATGGCCCTGGAGCAGATGGAGCTCGCCGACAGGGCCGCCGGGCAGATGGCGGACGATGCCAACGCCCTGCTGGAGCGGCAATCGGCTGCCCTCCGGAGCGGTGCGGCCCGCGCGGGCGCGCGCGTGGCGATGCTCCGGCGGGCCTGGGACGACGTCTTCGCGGCGCTGGATCACGTCGAGGCGCAGAAAGAGGAGGCGCTCCGTACGATCTCCTCGGCCGGCGGGCCCGATCGCGCGGCAGACCCCGCTACTGCGCCAGGCGCGGGTACAGGCGAGCCGCGATCGCGATGAGGATCACGGTCGAACCGATCAGCACGGCGAAATCCAGAGCGAGCGGGAAGCTCTCGGTCGCGCCCTGGATCATCAACCCGCGGAGAGCGTCGACCTGATACGTGAGCGGGTTCACCTGAGCGACCACCTTGAGCCAGTCGGGCATCAGGGAGATCGGGTAGATCGCGCTGCTGGCGAAGAAGAGGGGCATCGTCAGAACCTGGCCGATTCCCATGAAGCGTTCCCGAGTCCGGACCAGGCACGCGATCACGAGCGAGAAGGTCGCAAATGCCGCCGAGCCGGTGACCACGACGAGGGCGACTCCGATCAGCGACAGCGGATCCAGCCTGAGGTGCACGCCGATGACCAGCGCGACGGCGTAGACCATGGCCGCCTGAACGAGAGCGCGAAGACCGCCGGCCAGAGCCTTCCCGGTCACCAGCGCGCTTCGAGCAGCCGGGCTCACCAGGTACTTGTGCAAGACGCCGAGGTCGCGCTCCCAGATGACCGCGATACCGAAGAAGATGGCCGAGAAGAGAGCGCTCTGGGCCAGGATGCCCGGCGCCAGGAAGTCCTCATAGCCGAGGTTCCCGGTCGAGATAGCGCGGGTCTGCGCCATCACCTGTCCGAAGACGAGCAGCCACAGCAGCGGTTGCACGGCCCGGGTCAGCAGCTCCGTGGGATCGTGGCGAAGCTTGCGGAGCTCTCCCTCGGCGATCGTCCACGCGTCCCGGAAGAACCGGATGGCGGCGGGTGGCTCAGCCCAGACGGCGGGCCGTCCGACGCGTTCGAGCGACGTCACGGAATTGACCTCCTTGCTCGCCGGTCTCGCTCAGCCCCGAGCCGGTGAAGAATGTGAATGCGTCGTCCAGGTCCTTGCCCCGACCCGCCTGCGCGGACAGCTCCGCCGGAGTCCCGAGCGCCACGAGCTTGCCCAGGTGCATGAACCCGACCCGCCCGCACAATTCGGCGGCCTCATCCATGTAGTGCGTGGTCAGCAGGATGGTCGTCCCCTCGGACTGGCGCAGTCCGCGAATGTGGTCCCACACGGCTTTCCTGGCGGTTGGATCCAGCCCGACCGTAGGCTCGTCGAGAAAGAGGACCTCGGGCCGATGGAGCATCGCCTGGGCGATCTCCAGGCGGCGGACCATTCCGCCGGAGAAGGTTCGAACGAGCCGGTCGGCCGATGACTCGAGGCCCATGAACTCCAGCGCTTCGTCGATTCGGACGCGTCGCTCGGTGGCGGGCAGGTGGTAGAGACGAGCGCTCGTCATCAGGTTCTCACGTGCCGAAAGCGCCCCATCCGATGAGAGCAGTTGAGGCACATACCCGATAGAGCGCCGCACCAGACGCGGGTCTCGCCGAATGTCGTGGCCGGCGACGGTTGCGTCGCCCGAGGTCGGGGGGAGCAGCGTGATCAGCATCTTGATCGTCGTGGTCTTGCCCGCGCCGTTGGGGCCGAGCAGGCCGAACACCTCGCCCGCCAGGACATCGAGGGTCAGGGCGTCCACCGCCGTGAGGACGTCGAAACGCCGGGTCAGCTCGCGGGTCGAAATCGCTGGAGGCATCGATCTCCTGAGGAATGGGCACGCGGTGGGAGGTGGCGTGGGCCAGCCCTGCCCTGAATAACAGTTAGGTCTATTAACTAATGTACCATACCTCCGTGAGCCAGACGACGCCCGATCAGGTTGCCATCGCGATCCTCGAGACGATCCCGCCCTCTATGCGCGCCATTCGCGAGCAGATGCGGTCCGGTCGGGCGGCGAGCCTGTCCGTGGCGCAGTTCCGGCTCCTGCTCTTCGTCCGGCGCAATCCCGGCACGAGCCTCTCGCCGCTGGCGGAGCATCTCGGGACGACGCTCCCGGCGGCCTCGCAACTCGTCGAGCGACTCGTGCGGGCCGGCCTCGTGACCCGGGTGCAGGCCCCGGAAGAGCGGCGCCGTGTCGAGCTCCGTCTGACCGAAGCGGGCGGCGCGACTCTCGCGGAATGCGACGCCCGAACGCGGGCGTGGCTTTGCGGTCGCCTTTCCGGACTGACCGACGCCGAGCTGGTACGACTGGCCGGCGCGCTTGGTGACCTGCGCGAGCTCCTGTCCCAGGATGGTGCCCATCTCTCGCGCCTCGGTCAAGTCGCGCCTCAGCGGGCCGACGACTAGATCAACCGATTCGCGAAAGGATGGGTCCGACCACCATGGTTCGACGTGCGGGCGCACCGGCGTCACGCGGTGGAGCTGCCGCACCGGCGGGCGCTGCGTCGCGCCATCGAGCGGGCCACCGCGTCGCCTTCGCCCCCCTGCCGCCGCCCGTCCTGCAGTCGGCAAGTCCGTCGGCGATGGCCCTGCCCCGCCTCGATCCAATCCTCGAGGCCCTGGCGGACAGCGAGCGCCACTTCCGCATCCTGATCGAGCAGGCCGCCGATGGGATCCTCGTCGTCGACGGCAAGGGGCTCATCACCCTGTCCAACTCCCAGTCGTGCGAGATGACCGGCTACGACCCGGACGAGATCGTCGGCCTGGACCTGCTCGACACGTACCTGCCCGAGGATCGAGACCTCGGCCGCCAGCGCCGGCAGAAGACGCCCGCCGGAACCATCGTTCGCTTCGAGCGCCGGCTCCGTCGCAAGGACGGCTCGAGCCTCCCGGTCGACGTCAGCGTGGCCTGGCTTCCCGACGGCCAGAGCCAGTCGATCATGCGCGACATCTCGGCCCGCAAGCGGGCCGAAGAAGCTCAACGAGCGGAGGATGCCCGGCTTCGAGCGCTCGTTCGGATCTCGGGACTGGAGAGCGGGAGCCTCGCGGAGCTCCTGGACGCGACGCTCGAGGAAATCGTCACCCTCAGCGACAGCGTCTACGGCTACATCTACTACTACAGTGAGGAGACGGGGGAGTTCGCCCGTCATGCCTGGTCGAAGGCGGTGATGGGCGCCTGTCGCATCACCAACCGACACCAGACGAGCCGGCTGTCCGAGATCGGCATCTGGGGCGAAGCGGTCCGGCAGCGCCGGGCCATCGTCGTCAACGACTTCGCGGCCCCGCACCCGCTCAAGCGCGGCTATCCCGAGGGGCACGCGCCGCTGACGCGTTTCATGACGGTCCCGGTCGTAAGCCGCGGCAAGATCGTCGCCGTCGTCGGTGTGGCCAACAAGCCCACCGCCTACACCGATGCGGATGTCACCCAGTTGACCCAGATGATGGACGTGGTCTGGAAGATCGCCGAGCGTCAGCGGGCCGAGGACGACCTGCGCCGGCTGGCAGAGGAGCTCGAATGCCGGGTCGAGGAGCGCACCCGCGAGTTCGAGCACGCCAACGCCGAGCTGGAGGCGGCCAACACCGACATAGGCGCGGCCAACGCCGAACTGCAGCAGCTGCTGCGCGAGCAGGAGCGCCTCCAGGCCGAGCTGGCGTACCGGGCCATGCACGATCCGCTAACCGGCCTGGCCAATCGCATCATGTTCGGCGAGCGCCTGGACCATGCTCTCCGAGTCAGTGACCGCGGTGTGGCAGTCGTATGGATAGACCTCGACCACTTCAAGGAAGTCAACGACATATTCGGCCACGATGTCGGCGACGAGATGCTGGTCGCGGTCGCGGAGCGGCTTCGGGACGTGGTCCGCGAAACCGACGACATCGCGCGAATGGGCGGCGACGAATTCGCCGTCATCCTGCCAAACGTCATCGAGACGGAAGCCCAGATGGTGGCCGAACGAATCCTCGGCGCACTGTCCGACAGGAACGGATTCCGTCTGCAGATGGGCGCCAGCGTGGGCATCGCGTGGCAGCGCACGAGCGGCGCCGACGGACCGGCGTTGGTGCGGCGCGCAGACGAGGCGATGTACCGCGCCAAGGGAGCCGGCGGCGGTATGGCTGTCATGTACTGAGACAGTAGACAAAGCGCCCGCGATACGTGTACGCTCCGGCCAACGGGCCAATAGGCCCCGAATCCAGCGGCTGCCACGATCGCTCCTCTCAACGGTTCTCGGCGAGACAGACGTGTCGCTGAGGCCGCATGAGCAAGGAGCGTTCTTTGTACGCATCGGACAAGACCCTGGTTTGCCAGGACTGCAACCAGGAGTTCGTCTTCAGCGCGAGCGAGCAGGCCTTCTTCGCTGAGCGACAGTTCAGCGAGCCGCGGCGCTGCCCCACGTGCCGCGCCGCCCGCAAGGCCCAGCGCGGTGATTTCGGTGGCGGTTCCCACATGGGTGGCGGCGGCGGCGGTCGCGGCGGCTACTCTTCGGGCCCGCGTGAGATGTTCTCGGCTACGTGCTCGAGCTGCGGCCGCGAGGCCCAGGTCCCGTTCCGGCCGAGCGGCGCCAAGCCGGTCTACTGCAGCGACTGCTTCACCGCCCGTCGTGGGTAGCCCCCGGCCGAGAGGCCCGAACTGAAGACGAGAGCCCGGCGGTTTCGCCGGGCTCTTTGATTCGCGACCCTGAACAGTCGTCGCCTGATCGGTGCTGCCCGGCGCTGCGGCTACTTCCCGGCGCTGCCCGGCGCTGCCCGGCGCTGCCCAGCGCTGCCCGGCGCCGCGGCTACTTCCCGAGCAGGGCCTGCACGAACTGCGCCGTCACCGACTGGACGTTCGTCCATTCGTCGTTGGTCAGGACGACGATCGTGATGCGGGAGTCCGGCAGGTACCACATCGCCGACCAGAAGCCGTCGAGATGGCCCCGGTGGCCCCAGGCGATGCGCCTGGCGATCGCCGTCCGCTCGAAGCCGAACCCGTACGGGTAGCTGGGCCCGTACGGCAGCGTGGCCGAGACGTCGATCATCGACGCCAGGGCGGCCTGGTCCAGCACGGCGCCGCCGTATAGGGCGGAGGCCCAGCGCGCCAGGTCGGGCGCAGTCGAGACGAACCCGCCGGCCGACCCGGCCACCGTCGCCTCGGAGTTGTAGGGCAGCATCTTCTGGCCCGCGGATATGTCGCGCGGCTTGCTCGACGGGCCCATGTAGCCATGGGCGAAAGCCGCGCTGGCGACCTGCTCCTCGGGCTGGAACCAGGTGCTCGTCATTCCGAGCGGATCGAGGAACTCCGAGCGAACGAGCGAGGCGAGGGTCTGGCCCGTCGCCTTCTCGATCGCGACGCTCAGCAGGATGTAGTTCGTGTTCGAGTAGTGGTAGTTGCGCCCCGGGGCGAAATATGGCTTGCCGATTCGGGCCAGGACTTCATCCACCGTCCAGAGCTTGCTCGGGTTCGACAGGATGGCCTTGTCCATGCTCGCCGAGTCGAAGACGTCACGGATGCCGCTGCGGTGGTTGAGCAGCTGGCGCAGGGTGATGTGGCTCGCGTTGGGGTACGTGGGCAGGTACTTGGAGAGCGCGTCGTCCAGGCCGATCGTGCCCCGCTCGGCGAGCCGCAGGGTGAGGGCCGCCACGAACGTCTTGCTGATGCTGCCGACGGAGAAGAGCGTGTCGGCCGTGACCGGTCTTCGACTCGACAGGACCGCCGAGCCGGAGGCGCCCGTCCACGTCGAGCCGTCGGGGAAGACGATGCTCACGGCGATGCCCGGAAAGGCGCCCTGCGAACGAACGCTCTTGATCGTCTTGTCCAGGATGGCTGTGGTCGTCGGGTTGAGGGTCGCGGCGGGCGCGCCCGCCGGCGGGGGCAGTCTCAGGGTTGGGACGGGATAGATGTCGGCGGGGGAAGCCAATGGCCCGGTCGGAAGCGCGGTCGGCGTCTCGGTTACCGCGGTCGGCGCGCCGAGACTGGCCGTGCTCGCGACTCCCGTCTGGCTGGGCGCCGGCGGTTGGGTCGGGTTGGAGCTGCCGCACGCCGCCATCGCGGCGACGAGCAGGGCGGCCGCAAGGGCTGCCACGGCGGGGCGGATCGACGGTCCGGAGCGTTCGGTCACGTCGCCATCATGCGACAGCGAGGCGCTTGCTGCCCGGCACGGATCCTGAATCGGCGACCACGGCCTGGCCGGCCGGGGCGCGGCCCCTCAGCGGCGGCCGCCGCCGAAGATCCGGAGAAGCATCAGGAAGATGTTGATGAACTCGATGTAGAGGAGGATCGCGCCGTAGACGGAGGCCTTCTCCATCGAGCCGGTTATCGCCGCGAAGTCGCCCCGCGAGATCCGCTGGGTCGTCCATGCCGCCAGTGCCGTGAAGATCACGACACCCACGACGGACAGCACGAGATCCATGGTGGAGCTGTGCAGGATGAACCCGTTGAGCAGGAACGCGACGAAGAGGCCCCAGGCGCCCATGAAGAGGATGGAGCCGACGCTGGCCAGGGACCGCCGGGTCACGACACCGAAGATGGCGGCTCCACCGAAGGCGGCGGACGCCGATACGAACGCCTGGACGACCGACATCGGGTTGTCGTTGGCGGTGGCGTACCACCACACCCAGACGCCGATCGTCAGGCCCATCAGGGCCGCGTACGCGAAGAACAGGGCCAGGGCCAGGCTGGCGTTGAGGCGGCGGATGCCCAGCTGGAGCCCCAGGCCCAGGCCGAGCTGGGCGATGAAGAGCGGCATCCGCAGGTCGACGATCGACTGGAGCAGGCTCAGGTTGCTCTGAACGATCCACGCGACCATGCCGCTGAGCAGGACGGCGAGGAACATCCACACGAATGCGTCGGTCAGGAATCGGTTGGCAAGCTGAGCGGTCGGACGAACGCCCAGGCGCTCGGGCGAGTAGTCGTTGTACACGGATCTTCTCCGATTGAGGCTGCTGTCAGTCCTGGTGGCCGGGGCCGTGGGCCCTCGGCCGGCGACCGGTCGCCCGATCGCGCGGGTCGATCCTACGCCTGTCGGCTGAGTTGCGACTGACGGTCGCGCGCAGGTTACGGTGCGATGGGGGTTGCGGATCTCGCCGCGGCCACGCGTCGGCCGCCCGCCCGGTCAGCGCTCCGGGGCCGCCTTCGATGGCGTCGCCGCGCGCGACTCGCCCTGTTCGGCGGCTCGGGCAAGGATCCAGAGCAGGTCCGCGAGGCGGTTCAGGTACGGCACGAGCTGGTCGTTGGGGAGTGGCTCGGCCCTGCGCACCGCGACGGCTCGCCGCTCCGCCCGCCTCACGATCGTTCGCGCCAGCTCGAGCGCGGCCGAGAGACGCGTCTCGCCCGGGACGACGAACTCCCTGGGCAGCGTGACGTTCTCCTCCGTTTCGTCGAGCAGCTCGTCGAGGCCGCCGACCATCTCCGCGGTCACTCGCGTCTCGCCGGGGCGCTGGCGGTCCGTCGCGCCGGGGGCGGTCGCCAGCTCGGCGCCGACCACGAAGAGCTCGCGCTGGACGCGAAGGATCACCTCCGGCAGCCCGGCGATGACGCGCGGCAGCGTTCCCGACTGGGCCTTGACGGCGAGTTCCGCGCGAGCCAGCCCGAGCGCTGCTATCGCCTCATCGATGGCCCCGTAGGCCTCCGTCCGAGGGTCGTCCTTGGAGATGCGCGGGCCGCCGAAGAGGAGCCCCGTGGTCCCGTCATCGCCGCGCCCGGTGGCCACGGCCGACTTGCGTCCGCGTCTCTCGCTCATGGCCTCCCCCTGACTGCTAGAGGCTTACCACATCAGGCCGGCGTCGCGGGGATCCCATCGCTCGGCCAGCAGCGTGACCTTGACCGGATGATCGAGCACCGACTCGGCCTGGTCCTTGATCTGCTGGACCATCGAGCCGGCGTAAGGGCAGAACGGGGTCGTCAGGACCATCTTGATCTCCGACGCCTCGGTGCCAATGATGATCTGCCTGATCAGGGCCAGCTCGACGACGTCCATCCCCAGTTCGGGGTCGACGACGGCCCGGAGGGCGTCGAGGATGGCCAGCTCGGTCGCCCGGCGGGTCATGTCGAAGACGGGCTCGGCTTGCGTCGCCGCGTCGGCGGGGACGGGGGCCGCGGTGGGCTCGTTGGGGGCGGCCTCGACGGCCGGCATCGGATCGCTCATGGCGTTCGATATCCTAGCAGTTTCATCGGAATAGTCGAATCCGGCCCTGAGTGCGCCGGCGGGTGGCCCGTCGCCGGACGCCCCGGTCGCTGTCTCAGGCGGAGGCTTTCGAGCCTCGGGCGGCGGCCTTGGGCTTGCCGGCGACCACCACGCCGGGGAGGCGCAGGTCCTCGGGCAGGATCGCCGCGTCCTCGGCCGTCAGGCCGGGGCCGGCCAGCGATCCGTCGCGCTCGAAGAACTCCCCGTAACGCTCGCGGTGCTCCGCGGCGTAGCGATAGGCATGGGCGATGCCGACGATGCGCAGCTCGGGATGCTCGCGCAGAAGGCGGGCCGGGTCGTATCCGGAGCGACGCAGCTCCAGGAGCTGGCGGACGGTCAGGCGCGTGCCATAGCAAAAGGGCTCGCCGCGCATGACGAGCGGATCGACCTTCACCCACTTGATCGTCACGGCTGCCTCCAGTCCGTCGTCCGCCCCAGGTTGGTCCCGCCCGCCGCGGCCCGATGCGTCGCGGTCATACGCCGCGATAGAGCCACTTGAGCAGGCCGTTGCGCTTGTGCCCATCGCCGCCCAGGCGGCCGTTCTTCCGCAAGACTTCGACGGCGGCGTCGAGCGCGCGACCCAGAGCCCCGGCCTCGTCGTCCCCGAGCTTGGGCGTAGCCGTCTCGCGGATGCCGTTGCACAGGGCGGCGACGTCCCAGAGCGACACTCCCCGGCGGCGGAAGGTGGGGCCGATCCACTCGGCGTACTCGGCCATCGGACGCGAGTCGTTGGCGGCAACGCACATGGCCAGCCGCTCGATCAACACCTCGGCGTCGTGGAGCAGCTGGCGCAGGCCGGCGTCGTCGAAGCGGAGCTGTAGTTCTGGATCGGCGGCGATGGCGGCCTCGAGGGCGCGGGCGGCGATTGCCGCCTCGTTGCGGCGGAGGGCGGCGGCCGCGGCGGGGAAGCCGGCGGTCATGTCGATCGGGGCGAGGCCCAGGTTGGGGTGGCGGTGGGTCGGCTCGGGCGCGACGGCAACCACCCCCTGCTTGCCGGGTCGGCTCGACCGTGCCGGCTTCGGGCCGGCGGGCGTCGCCGCCTTCGCGGCGACCCTGGAGGCGCGCTTGGGCGTGGGGGCGTCGTTACTCTCTGTCACGGGTCGAAGTCTAGCCTGACGAGGCCCGAGTCGTCAGCGAGCCCGGCCCGTCGCACGAGCGAGGCCGGTTGCTCAGCGGCCTGCCAGCCGCGCCCGGACGCCCTCGAGCGAGACTTCGTCGATCCACCGTTCGCGAGCCGCCCGCATGGCGATCGTCCGCGGGCCCGGCTTGCCGTCGCCGATCGATCGGCCGTCCAGGGAGCTGACCGGTATGACGCCGCCGATGCTGGCGCAGATGGCCATCTCGTCGGCCGCAAAGGCATCTTCGAGCGTCAGGTCGCGCTCGACCATGGCCAGACCGACGGCATCGCCGTGCTCCACGAGCCAGGCCCGCGTGGTGCCGGCCAGGAGCCCCGTGCCGAGCCGGGGCGTGGCGCAGGTGTCGCCCTCGATCAGGAGGACGTTGGAGGTCGTGGCTTCGGTGATTCGACCGTCTCTGGTCAGGAAGATGGCGTCGTCGGCCCCGGCTCGCTCGGCCTCGATGCGGGCGTAGACCAGCTCCGCCCGAGACGTCGTCTTGATGCCGGAGATCGGCGAATCGGCGTCGCGGTGGACGCGGCTGGTGATGAACCGCTCGCCCTGCGCCAGGGCCCGCGCCGCGGGCGGGGCGTACGGCCAGGCCTGGATGGCCACGGTCGCTCGACCGCCCGCGTTGGGCGCGACGCCGCGGGTGGGATCGAAGCCCCGGCTGAGGGTGATCCGAACGACCGCGTCGACGGGCGGCTCGACCCCGTCGAGTCCTTCGGCCGCCAGCAGCTCGGCTACTCCGGCTGCCACCGTGTCGTCGTCGAACGGCATCTCGAAGGCCAGCGCGGCAAGGCCGCCGTGCAGCCGAGCCAGGTGCCCGATCAGCTCGATGGCCACGCCGCGGCGCGCTCGCAACGCCTCGAAGACGCCGTCGCCGAGCTGGAAGCCGCGGTCGTATACGGAGATGTGGGCCGCGTCCGAGGGGACCAGCCTGCCGTCCAGCCAGACGTTCGATGCGGCGGGTCGAGTCATGCGTTTCTCCGGGACGTCCTCGATGAGGCGGGGCGCCCAGCCGAGGGGGAAGCAGGGCGCCCCATGAAACGGATGTCGGCGAGGAGGTGGCGAGGTTCCCGACGGTTTCGCCATCTCGGCGCCTCGACCAGGAGGACGACCGGCTGCCCACTCCGTCCTGGGCATGATAGATGGGCCCGGCAATCGAGCGCAGCGAGCCCGGGCGAGCGTCGCGGAAGAATGGGGCGGCCCCGCGGGAGGGGGCCGCAGGGCCGCCGAAGAATTCCGTCCGGAGGCCGTGCGCCGGCCGTGTCGAGAGCTTACGCCCCGAAACGAACCGGCGCACCATCAATCTGGATCAGGGCGACGGCGCGAGGAGGAGCCGGGCTCTATCAAACCGACGGCGTCAGGCCGTGGCGGCGATCGCCGGAAGGGCCATCGACGGCGTGGCGGCGGCGCGCTGGCCGTAATCGCGGATGCGCCCGTCGCGCATCCGGATGACCCGGTCGCACGCCTCGCCGACCTCGGAGTCGTGGGTCACGAGCACGATCGTCTGGCCGTGCACGCGGTTGAACTCGCGGAGCAGCGCGAGAACCTCGGCGCTGCGATCGGAGTCGAGGTTGCCGGTCGGCTCGTCGGCCAGGATGATCTCGGGCTTGTTCACCAGCGCCCGGGCGATGGCCACCCGCTGCTGCTCGCCGCCCGAGAGCTCGGCCGGCTTGTGACCGGCTCGATCCTCGAGCCCGACCAGGGCCAGCGCCTCGAGCCCGGCCTGCTTCGCCTGCTTGCCGCCGATGCCGGCGTAGTCGCACGCGAGGGTCACGTTCTCCAGGGCGGTGAGGGTCGGCACCAGGTTGAAGTCCTGGAACACGAAGCCCATCCGGCGGGCCCGGATCTTCGTCCGGGCGTTGTCGGAGAGCGAGGCCACGTTCTCGCCGGCGAGGTAGAGCTCGGGGGCGGGGCCGTGGTTGGGGTCCGGAGCGTGGAGCAGGCCCAGGATGTGCATGAGGGTGCTCTTGCCGGATCCGGACGGTCCCATGATCGCGACCATCTCGCCCTGCTCGATCGAGATCTCGACACCCTTGAGGGCTTCGACAGTGTTGCGGCGGCTCAGCCGGTAGGTCTTGCGGAGGTTGCGTCCATGGAGGATTGCCATTGTCTTGTCTCCTTGGCGGGCCGCTCGCGCGGCCCGCGATGCATTCGGGTCAGTGGTCGAGGCTGTCCGTTACTCGTAGCGGAGGGCGGTCACGGGGTCGAGGCGGGAGGCGCCCCAGGCCGGGACGAAACCGGCGATGGCGCCGAGCCCGGTCGAGAACGCGATTGCCGTGACCGCGGTGCCGAGGGTCAGGTCGAAGAGCACGTTCCCGGACGAGCGGCCGAGATCGTTGAAGAAGTTGGTCATCACGGCGCCGATGGCGAGCCCGATCAGGCCGGCGATGAGGCCGATGGCCGCCGACTCGAGGACGATCTCGCGGCGGATGCGCCAGCGGGAAGATCCGATGGCCCGCTTGATACCGATCTCACGGGTTCGCTCGGCCACGGACATAGCCATGGTGTTGATCGTGGACAGGCCACCGACTAGCAAGCTGAGCATCGCGATCCCCGTCAGGACGAGGCTGAAGATGGCACTGAAGGAGCCGAGCATCGCGTCGAAGTCCTTGCCCGTCATGACCGTGTAGTCGCTGCCGAGAACCGCCTTGAGGTTGGCCTTGAGCGTCTCGGGATCTACCCCTGGCTTGGGATAGACGGTGATGCTGGTGGCAATGTCAGATGCATTGATCTTCGACTGGACCATCGGCGGGAGGGTCTTGATGAAGAGCTGCTGGGCCGCATCGAGCGGAACCTCGGCCTCCTTGTCGGGAGCCGTCAGGGTGGGGGCGAGGATGCCGACGACCGTGAACTCGACGTCGCGGAGCGTTACCTTGCCGCCGACGCTGGCGTTGAGCTTGCGAGCGAGGTCGCAGCCCAGGACCGCCACGTTGCCGGAGTCCTCAGCGGTCAGCTTCCGGCCGGAGGAGACATCGAGCTTGAACGTCTCAAGGCCCTTGTCCCCGCCGGGAACGAAGCCGCCGATCATCTCGGGCATGCCCATCGTGGCGCCGCCGCTGTCGGACAGCATCATCTCGATGCCCGGGGTGGCCGCGGCCACGCCCTCGACGTTGCGGATGCGATCGAGGTCGGCGAGGGACAGCGGCTGGAAGTTGCCGCTGTACATGTTGCCGACGGAGACGACGGCCTTGTCGGCGTAGTACTTGCTGCCACCGCCGATCAGGGCGTTCATCTTGTTGGCCATCGAGCCGAAGACGACGAGCGCCATGATGCCGATGGCGATGCCGGTGATCGTCAAGCCCGAGCGGAGCTTGCGTCGACCGAGGTCTCGGACCAGTCGCATTTGGGGTTCTCCTCTGGTGTTGGGTCTCAGTTGAGTTGTTTGGCTTCGGTGTTCGAGGACGCCGCGCTTGCGTCTACCTCGTCGTAGTGAAAGCTACGGGCGGCGCCGTTCCACGCCGTCGTCCGACATGCCGAAACGGCGGTAGTTCAGGCGGGTGAACTACGGGTCATCCCTGCGGATGACGGAGTGGTACGAGCGGATGAGCGGGTGGCTCGGCGGGCGTCGCTTCGGAGCCGGCGCCCTCGGCCGGCAGGCCCCTCAATGCCCTCGGCCGGCAGGCCCCTCGGCGCCTTCGCACCGGCGGGAAGCTCAGACCAGGCCGGTCTCGTAGGCGAGGATCACCGCCTGGACCCGGTCGCGGATCTCGAGCTTGGCCAGGACCCGAGAGACGTGCGTCTTGACCGTCGTCTCCGAGACGACCAGCTTCTCCGCGATCTCCGCGTTGGAGAGGCCGCGGGCAACGAGCTTGAGCACTTCCATCTCACGGTCGGTCAGCTCGGAGAGGGCCGGAATGGCGTTGTCGGTCGCGGGTGGGAGGCGGCTGGCGACGCGGTCCAGCAGTCGACGCGTGACCGACGGAGCGAGGAGGGCTTCGCCCGCGGCCACGATCCGGATCGCGTCGACGAGATCCTCGGGCGGCGCGTCCTTGAGAAGGAAGCCGCTGGCGCCCGCCCTGAGCGCCTCCACCACGTACTCGTCCAGGCCGAAGGTCGTCAGGATCAGCACCTTCGCGGGGTTCTCGACCCCGGGCCCGGCCAGCACGCGAGTGGCCGCGATGCCGTCCATGCCGGGCATGCGGATATCCATCAGCACGACGTCCGGATTGAGCTTTCGGGCCGCCTCGACGCCCGCCGCGCCGTCGCCGGCCTCGCCCACGATCGTGAGGTCCGGCTCGGCCGACAGGATCATCCGGAACCCGGTCCGCAGCAGCGGCTGGTCGTCGACCAGCAGAACCCGGATCGTCACGGCTCGCTTCTCCTCGTCTTCGATGGGTTCGATCGGCTGGTGGACGCGGTGTGTCGATGAGCCGGTCGCGGCGTCGGATGGGGCGGAACCACTCGCCCGATCAGCGGCGGCACGACCCGCGGCTTGACGAGCGGCTCGGGCTCCTTGGCGTGTCCCGATGGCCCGATCCGATCGCGTCGGGCGCGTACCGCGGCAGCCGCGACTTCGGACAGCGCCGAGTCCTCGTCGCAGCAGGTGGCGAGGCTGCCCCGCGGCGCCGGCTCCAGCGGGAAGTGGGCGTGGACGCGATATCCGCCGGGGAAGACGGGCCCGGTTTCCAGTACCCCGTCGTACAGCGCGACTCGCTCGTGCATGCCGATCAGGCCGTGGCCGCCTTCGACCGCTCCCGTCAGCAGGGGCGCCGCCGCTCCCCGACCGTCGTCGGTGACTTCGATGTCGAGAGCGTCGCGCTCGTAGCCAACCTTCACTCTGGCCGTGGCTCTGCCGGCGTGCTTGACCGTGTTCGTGAGGGCTTCCTGGACGATCCGGTAGGCGGCCAGGTCCATGCCCGCGGGCAGCTCCCGGTCCGTTCCTTCGATCGTGAGCTCGACCGGTAGCCCGGCCTCCCTCACCTGGGCGACCAAACGATCAAGCTCGGCAAGTCCCGGTTGCGGGCCCACGCCGGCTTCGTCCGCGCGAAGGACCTCGAGCATGCGCCGCATCTCCGCCAGGGCGGTCCGGCCTGCCGCCTCGACGGCTTCGAGGGCGTCGCGGGCCAGGGCCGGGTCCTTCTCGATGACACGGCGGGCGCCGGCGGCCTGGACGACCATGACGCTGACGTGGTGGGCGACGACGTCGTGCAGCTCGCGGGCGATGCGGGCGCGCTCCAGGGCGACGGCCTGGACCGCCTTCTCCTCGCGCTCGTGCTCCAGCTGGACTGCCCGCTCCTCGAGCTGGGCCGTGTAGGCGCGCCGGACTCGAAGGTTGTCGCCGATGACCCAGGCCAGGCCGAATGAGAGGTACGTAACGCTCAAGTTCGCTGTCCAGCCGGAAATAGAATCGAATGCGGCATAGGCTGCGAAGCTGACCAGGACGCCTCCTGCCGTCACTGCGGCCGCGATCGTCGCCCGACGCCTGGGCTCGTGGGCGGCCACGGTGTAGAAGGCCACGACGACGCCGAGAGCCCCATTCGAGTCCCCTAAGCCATTCGGGCCAAGGTAGCCGAGCAGGCTGTACAGGGTGATCGCCGACCCCGTGATGACGAGGATCCTCATCGGGTTGCGGCGCCGCAGGGCGATCGGCAGGGTCTGGAGGATCAGGAGCGAAATGCTGACGGCATCGAGACGGTAGTGATCGCGCACGGCAGTGGAAAGCGCCAGGCCCGTCAGGGCGAGGGCCATAGCCACGTCCACGTAGTCCTGGTTCCACCGGAGCCGCCCCAAGTGGCGCCTCGGAATGGCGATCGCTTGTTGCATGGTCGCAAGGTACGCTTCGACGGCGGCCGTTGCATCAGCCCAGCGCACGATGGCGAATGCGCCTTGCGACGGATCGAGGTCCCGCTCGATTCCGGTCGGGTGCGTCCCCCGGGTCGTCGTTTGACCGGTGGAGCGCTACGGCGTGGGGCCTAGAGCAGCTCCCCGTGGGACCAGCCCGTCGGCTCGCCCTCGCGCGGGCGGGGCTCCTCGCCGGGTGGGTATTCGAGCCCGGGCTCGCGGGCGGCCGCGCCGCCGGCCGTCGCGGCGGGTTCGGAGGTCTCCGGCACTGCGGAGCCATTCGGGCCCCCGGCCACCGCGTCCCCCGGCGCCTGGACGTCCGAGCCTGCCTCCAGCCTGGGCAGAGGCTGGCCGGCCTTTCCCTCGATCGGTCCGACCCCGTAGGGCACCCACTTGCTCGGATCCTGCAGCCGGTGCGCGGACTCGTTGCCGCGGCGGTGCGTCTGCTCGAAGCCGGCCGGCTCGATCCACATCCGCTCGCCCTCAAGCAGCCCCGCGACGCCGACCTGGCCCGGCTCGGAGCGCGGGTGCTGGCAGTACTTGCAGCTCGCCTTGTCGTGCGGCTGGTAGTGCTCCGGCTCCTCGTAGGTCGTGATGTAGCCCTCGTAGTTGCGCAGGACGACCTTGTGGTCCGAGTAGCTGATCAGGTAGTTCGGCATGACCGGGATCTTCCCGCCGCCGCCGGGGGCGTCGATCATGTACGTCGGGACCGCGTAGCCCGACGTGTGGCCGCGCAGGCCCTCCATGATCTCGATCCCCTTGCCGACCGGCGTCCGGAAGTGGCCGGAGCCCTCGACCAGGTCGCACTGGTACAGGTAATACGGCCGGATCCGGTTCTCGACGAGCTTGTGGACGAGGGCCCGCTGGATGTGCAGGCAGTCGTTGACGCCGGCGAGCAGGACCGACTGGTTGCCGAGCGGAATGCCCACTCGAGTCAGCTTGTCGCAGGCGCGCGCGACCTCGGGCGTCAACTCGTTCGGATGATTGAAGTGGAGGTTCATCCACAGCGGGTGATATCTCGCCAGCATCTCGCACAGCTCGTCGTCGATGCGCTGGGGCAGGAAGACGGGCACGCGCGAGCCGATTCGGACGATCTCGATGTGAGGGATCTCGCGCAGGCCGCGGAGGATCGACTCGAGCAGCTTGGGCGCTAGGGTCAGGCCGTCGCCGCCGGAGATGAGCACGTCACGGACCTGCGGGGTGCGGCGCAGGTAGTCCAGCTGGGCCTCGATATCGTGGCGATTGAAGTTCTGCGTCGCGTCGCCGACGATGCGCGACCGCGTGCAGTAGCGGCAGTAGCTCGCGCACTGGGTCGTGACCAGCATCAGGACCCTGTCCGGGTAGCGGTGGACGAGCCCTGGAACCGGGGAGTGGCGATCCTCGGCCAGCGAGTCCTCCATCATCGACGTGAAGGCCTCGTGCTCGCAGTCGGTCGGGATGACCTGCCGGCGGATCGGGTCGTTGGGATCGTCGGGGTCGATCAGGCTCAGGAAGTAGGGCGTGACGTCGACCCGGAACTTGTCCGGCGAGGAGAGGCCGGCGCGCTCGTCTTCGGTCAGGTTCAGGACGCGCCCGACCTCTTCCAGGGTGTTGACGCGGTTGGACAGTTGCCAGCGCCAGTCGTTCCAGCGCTCGTCGGGCACGTCGGCCCAGATCGGGGCGCGGCGGCTTACGGCAGGCTTGCCGTCGGGGCCGAGGGCGCGAGCGGGGTCGCGCAGGTTGACGAATGGCGTGTCGTCGCGCGCGGCAAGCTCGTGGGGAGTGGCGTGGGCGGGTTCACTTGCGGCGGCGGCGCGGCCTGCTGCGACTGCTTTGGTGCCCCTCGCCTCGGGACCGCCCATGACGCGCCTCCGGTCTCTCGCCGCCTCTGCCGGGGGAGTCGGCCGCGGCGGCTCAACGCATAAACCCTATGCACCCTGAATGCCAGGGGATCATACATCGGGCGCGCCGGAATGGCTGCGAATGTCGCCTGGCGGGCCGGCCGTTTCGGCGGAGCTACCGGCCGAGGCGGACCGGCTTCGACTCAGCGCCCGGTCGCCCGCTCCAGGGCCAGCTGCTGCATCGCCAGGATCGTCATCGCGTCGGCGATCTCGCCGCGGGCGATCCTGGTCATGACTTCGTCGAAGGGTACCCAACGCAGCTGGAGCTGCTCGGTTCCCTCCGGCGAGGCGGGGCCGGCCTCGAGGCCGGTGGCGACGAACAGCATCGTCACCTCGTCCGTGACCGAGTTGGACAGCTCGGCCCGGCACAGCTCCCGCCACTCCCCGCCGACGTAGCCCGTTTCCTCGGCCAGCTCGCGCCTGGCCGCCGCCTCCGGATCCTCGTCCAGTGCGCCGCCGCCCTCGGGGATCTCCCATGAGTAGCGGTCCATGGTGTAGCGGAACTGGCCCACCAGAAGGACGCGGTCGGTCTCGGTGTCGAATGGAACGACGCCGATCGCCAGGTGCCGGAAATGGACGACGCCGTAGATGCCCGGCTTCCCGTCCGGCCGCACCACGTTGTCGTGGAGGATCTCGATCCAGGGGTTCTCGTAAGCGACGTGCCGAGAAACCCGGCGCCAGGGGTTGGCTTCGTGCGAGCTCACGCGGCCAATCGTAGCGGTGCGCGCGGCGCGGGGCGCGGGCAGGGCGGGAACCGGCGGCGTGCCAACGGCGTCACTACGGGTGAGCCGCCCACGAGGGACGAAGCCAATACGACCGCAGAGCCGGCCACCGAAGGACCGGCGCGAGCCAGGAGAAGACGATGAACGACAAGATCACCAACGCCAAGCACGAGCCGAGCGCGCCGGCCGGGGCCGCCGTCGCCGAAGGTTCGATCCGGCGGAGCCCCCTGACGCTGGGCCGCATCGTGGCCGTGACCGCGGCCTTCAGCCTGATGGTCGGCATCATCGTCGGGCCGATCATCGCCAACAACCACGCCCAGGGCGCCGATACCTCCGTGACTCCCGAGCACACGGTCACCGTTTCGGGTGTCGGGGAGGTCAGCGTCGCGCCCGACACGGCCGACGTCATGATCGGCGTCAGCGTGACCAAGCCGACGGTGAAGGATGCCCGCGCCGGCGCGGCGACCTCCATGACGGCGATCATCGCCGCCGTGAAGAAGGTCGGGATCGCCGACAAGGACATCGTGACCACCAACGTCAGCCTGAGCCCGGTCTACGACTACACCTCCTCCGCTCCGCGGCTGACCGGCTACCAGTTCAGCAACAGCCTCAAGGTCACCGTCCGCGACCTGACCAAGGTTGCCGACGTGATCGACGACTCGAGCACCGCCGGGGCCACGATCATCCAGGGCATCTCGTTCCGGCTGGACAACCCCAAGTCGGTCGAGACCCAGGCCCGCCAGCTGGCCATGGCCGACGCGCGCTCCCGGGCCGACGCGCTGGCCCAGGCGGCCGGCGTCTCCATCAAAGGCGTGGCCACCATCAACGAGACGAGTGCCAGCTCGCCGATCAACTACTACCCGAGCTACGCCGCCGCCGGCGTGTCCAAGGACGCCGTCTCCACGCCGATCCAGACCGGCACCACCGACATCACGGTCCAGGTCACGGTCAGCTACCTGATCGGCTGATCTCTCGAACAGGCTGAGCGGCCCGGCGCCGCTCGGAGACTCAGCGCAAGGAGCGGTCGCCACGGCGGCCGCTCCTTCGTGTCGAGGGCGGAGGCGGTCCAATTACCACCTAGATCGGTGCACTTTCGGCCGCGTGTCACCCGAGGGCGGGACCAACGGCAGGGGTTGCCTCACGCGGCGGGCGCGATACTGTTTGACTATGCGACTAGATCTGACCAAGCGCAGCGACTACGCCATCCGCGCCATGCTGGCGCTGACCAAGGCAGGCGACGGTCTCCTGAGCAGCCGCAAGATCGCGGAGGAGATGAAGATCCCGCCGCGGTTCCTGCCCCAGATCATGGGCGACCTCACGCGGGCGGGCCTCGTCGAGGCCCATCCCGGTCGCGCCGGCGGCTACAAGCTCGCGAAGCCGGCCTCGACGGTGACCCTGCTCACCGTCATCGAGGCGGTGGAGGGCGATCCTCATCGGCAGATCTGCGTCATGCGCGGAACGGCCTGCGGCCAGGACGGAGAGTGCGGCGTTCACGACGTCTTCTTCGCGGCCGAGGGCGCGATTCTCGAGAAGCTCAGGGGCGCCACGCTCCAGGGCATCATCGACGCCTACGTGGCCAAGCAGGCGGTCGCTGCGGCCCGGTAGGCCGCCGGCCGCGGGGCTGCGCACGAACCACCCGGGGTCAGCCCTGCTTCTGCCGCGCCTCCCAGTCGGGAGCGAGGATGCTCATGTGGATCTCGTCCCAGAAGCGGCCGTCCCGAAAGATCGCGTCGCGCGCTCGACCCTCGATCGTGAAGCCGCATTTTTCGTAGGCGCGGATCGCCCGGGCGTTGAACTCGAAGACCGTCAACGCCACGCGGTGGAGAGCCAGCCGGGCGAATGCATGGGCGACCATGAGCTCGGTCGCCTCGGAGCCGTAACCGTGCCCCCAGGCGTCGCGCTCGCCGATGGTGATGTGGTAGAGCGTGGAGCCGTTGTCGCCGTCGAGCTGGCTGAAGGCGCACGTCCCGATCAGCCGATCGGTTTCGCGGACGTGGATCGCCATCGCCAGGAAGTCGGCGCCCATGATCCGACCGTGGAAGAAGCGCTGGATCTCGTCCGCGGATAGCGGGCCCTGCACATAGCGGGTCAGGCGCGCGACCTCGGGGTCGGAATACCAGCGCATGAACGCCTTGAGGTTCTCGCCGCGGTGGCGGCGCAGGACGACGCTTTCGCCCGAGATCACCTCGGGTCGCCAGGCTTCGCGCTCCGGCACAAGCGTCACCGGAGCCTGCCGCCGGCGGGGCGATGGCCGGGCATTCGGGGGTCCGTTCGCCAGAGTGAGTCGCGGCAATCGCGTCGGGCAGGCTTCACAAGGCGAAGGTATACCATCGCCGCCATGCGTGGCTGGAGCGAGTTGGCCGAGCGCGTCGGCGGAACTACCCGCACCTCCGAGAAGACGGCGCTGCTGGCCCGGTATCTGGCCCAGCTCACGAGCGACGAGCTTCGGCCGGCGGCCGTCTTTCTCTCGGGGCGGCCATTCCCCGAATCGGACCAGCGGGCCATCGGACTCGGCTGGGCGGCTATCTCCGCGGCCGTGACGCAGCTGGCCGGTACCACGGCCGGGGCCTTGGGCGAAGCATACGACCGCTCCTCGGACCTGGGCAAAGCCGTCGCCGAATTGCTGGCGTACCGGCCCGAAGAGCCCGACCCGAGCCACTCCCCGGGGATCGTGGAAGTGGCGGAGGCCTACGCCGCGATCGAGGCCGCTGCCGGCGCCGTGGCCAAGGGCGCGCTCTTCGGCGGGCTGCTCCAACGCTGCGACGCGCTGACCGCCAAGTACGTCGTCAAGGTGCTCACCGGGGAGCTGCGGATCGGGCTGCGCGAGGGGCTGCTGGAAGCGGCCATCGCCGAGGCGTTCGAGCGGCCGCAGGCCGCAGTGCAGCTGGCGGGGATGCTCACCGGAGACGTGGGCGAGACGGCGATCCTCGCCAAAGAGGGGCGCCTGGACGAGGCGCGCCTGCGGCTGCTCCACCCCATCAAGTTCATGCTCGCCTCGCCGGCGGAGGACGCGGCCGAGATCATGTCGCGTCTAGGACCGACGGTCTGGGTGGAGGACAAGTACGACGGCATCCGCGCCCAGCTCCACAGGCGGGGCGGCGAGACGCGCCTCTATTCGCGCGACCTGCACGACGTCAGCGACCAGTTCCCCGAGATCGTCGAGGCGGCGAGAAGCCTGCCCTGGGACGGGATTCTCGACGGCGAGATCCTGGCCTACGCCGACGGGCACGTCCTCCCGTTCCTGACGCTGCAGGCGCGACTGGGCCGGAAGGACCCGACGGCACAGGTCCAGGCGGAGGTGCCGGCGATCTACGTCGCCTTCGACGTGCTGGCGGTGGGGCCGCGGTCGGCCGGCGGTGCCGCCGGCGTCGCGCCCGCAGCGGGCGCCTCGGCGGCCCCGGAGGTGCTGCTCCAGGTCCCGCTCGCGGAACGCCGCCGCCGCCTCGAGACCCTGGACCTGCCGAGGGTCGGGGAGGGCGGGCGCTTTGCGCTGTCGCACCTGGTTACGGCCGATTCCGTCGAGGCGCTCGATCGCGTCTTCGGCGAGGCGCGGGCGCGGCGCAACGAAGGCCTGATGGTGAAGGACCCGCAGAGCGGGTACTCCCCGGGCCGGCGGGGCCTGGGCTGGCTCAAGATGAAGCGGGCGCTGGCAACGCTGGATTGCGTGGTCGTCGGGGCGGAGGTTGGCCACGGCAAGCGCCACGGCGTGCTGTCGGACTACACGTTCGCCGTCCGCGACGAGGCCAGCGGCCGGCACGTCACGATCGGCAAGGCCTACACGGGCCTGACCGACGCCGAGATCGACGAGATGACGCGCTGGTTCGAAGCCCACACCCTCCGCCAGCTCGGCCGCTTCCGCCTGGTCGAGCCGACGGTCGTGGTCGAGATCGCCTTCGACGTCATCCAGCGCTCCACGCGCCACCAGTCGGGCTTCGCGCTGCGTTTTCCGCGGATCGTCCGCCTCCGATTCGACAAGACCGCCGCCGAGATCGACACGCTCCAGACGGTCGAGCGGCTTCACGGCGAGCTCCAGACCGGCGCCGAATACCTGGTCACTGCCGAGGTTCGCAGACCGGCGCATCGCTGAGGGGCCGCCGGCGCCCAGGGCGCCGGCATGAACGAACGTCCTGTTCGATCTCCACGGATGGACCATCCAAATGGATGACGCGCGCCGCTATTCTGCCGCCATGTTCGAATCGTTCAGTCCGGTGCAGGAGCTGCCGCTCACTCTCGTGACCGACCGGCTGGTCGTCCAGGGGACGGTCCTGACGCGCGTCCGCCGGCTCACCGACCTGGTGAACGAGCCGGATGCGGTGCACCTGGTCCTCCAGGACGCCACGTTCATGGAGCTCGGTTCTCGGCGCGTGATGGCGAATGGGGTCGCGGCGCAGGTTCGGCTGAGCGACGTGCTGTTCGTGCACTCGAGCGGACCGACCGAATCGGCTTCGAACATGCGGATGCCCAAGCAGCCGGTCAGGGCGACGCTGCTGCTGCCGCCGTTCACGGTCGAAGGCACGATCCACCTGTCCTACGAGGCCGAGCTGCGCATCGCACTGGAGGCATTCGGGGATCGCTTCATCCCCGTCACGGACGCCAAGTACTGGGCCTACAGCGTAGCCGAGTCGCCCAACCACGTGGACCTGCTGGTCGTCAACCATGCCCGGGCCCACGTCTCCATTGCGGCGGGCATCCAGTGGCGCGGCGATTCAGGGCCGACTAATTCCGATTCTGACGGCGCCCCAAACCCGTGGTAGGCGCCGTACGCGAGGCGGGCGCCCGCGGGGCGCGCGTTCGCGGCTAGCGAGCCAGCGGCAGGTCCAGCCGGTCGCCCCATTCGGCCCAGCCGCCGTCGTACACGGCGAAGTCCTGGTGGCCGATCAGGGCCAGGGCGAAGGCCAGCTTGCACGCCCCGAGGCCGGTCGCGTCGTAGCAGATCAACCGCCGCCGGGCGTTGACGCCGGCCCGACGCAGGAGCGCCCAGAGGTCCTCCGCCGGCCGGAAGCGCCCCGTTCGAGGTTCGGTCGTGGCTGCCGCGGGGACATTGAAAGCGCCGGGGATGTGGCCCAGCCGACGCGTCGTTCCGGCGTGGCCGGCGTACTCCGACGGCGCTCGCGCGTCGAGCAGCTGCACGTCCTCCGACCCGAGCAGGTCGCGCACCTCGGCCGCGCTGAGGCGCTGGCGGGATTCCATCCGTGGCGTGAAGGTCGTCGGCGGTCGCAGCTCCAGCGCCGCGGAGACCGGCTGTGCCGAGGCGCGCCAGGCCTCCAGCCCGCCCATCAAGATGCGCGCCGAGTCGAAGCCGTAGACCCTCAGGCTCCACCATGCCCGGGCCGCGTAGGAATTGCCGGTGTCGTCGTAGAGGACGCCGATCATGCCGTTGCCCAGCCCGATCCGGCTCATCGCCTCCGTCACCCGCCGCGGGCCGGCGAGCAGCAGGAGGTCGCTGTTCTCGTCGGGCTCCACCAGGTCGGCGCGCCAGTCGAGATACGTGGCGCCGGGGATGTGGCCGGCGGCATACAGGCGCCGCCCGGACCCGTCCGGCCGCCAGCGAGCGTCGAGCACCTGGAAGCCCGGCCGGGCGATGTTCTCGGCCAGCCATTCGGGCGTCGCCAGCAGCTCCGGCCGCCGGTATCCGATGATCCCCAACGTCGACCCTCCCGCGAGATGGGACTCCGCGTAGCGGCCTCTATCATACGGAGCCATGGTGGGCCCATTCCTCCCCGACGACGACAAGCTGCCGGCGATCCGCGAGGCTCTGCCGGCGACGGCCGCGGGCATCTACCTGAACACGGGCTCGTGCGGGCCGCTGCCGCGCGAGACGGTCCGGGCGATGGCCGAGCTGGAGGGGATCGAGCTGCGCACCGGCCGGGCCGACATGGACTACTGGAAGGACTCGGCCGAGCGCATGAACGAGGCCCGCGCGGCCGTGGCGGCGGTGCTCGCGACCGAGCCGCGCCGGATGGCGTTGACCCATGCCACGACCGAGGGCATGAACGTCGCGACGTGGGCCATCGACTGGCAGGCGGGCGACAGGGTGGTCACGACCTCGCTCGAGCACGCCGGCGCGCTGGGGCCGCTGTGGGCGCTGCGCGACCGCCAGGGCGTGGATCTGGCGATCGCCGATATCGGCACCGGCGGCGATCCGGCCGAAGTGCTCGCGGCCCTGGATCGGGCGATCACGCCGGAGACCCGGCTCGTCTCCATCTCGCACGTCTCCTGGGCCACCGGCGCCCGCCTCCCGATCCGCGAGATCGTCGAGCTGGCCCACTCGCGCGGTGCGCTCGTCGCCGTGGACGGCGCGCAGGCGGTCGGCGCGATCCCGGTCTCGGTCGAGGAGGTGGGCGCGGACTTCTACGCCGTGCCGGGCCAGAAGTGGCTGCTCGGCCCCGAGGGGGTCGGCGCGCTCTACTGCGCTCCCTCGGTCCTGGATCGGCCGCGCCTCACCTTCGCCGGGTACGGCAGCTTCGAATCGATCGACCTGGCCGTCGAGGGCAAGCTCTGGCCGGACGCCCGACGCTTCGAGATCGCCGGCTACCACCAGCCGTCCGTTCTGGGCCTGGCCCGAAGCGCCGCCTGGCTTTCGATGTTCGTCGGCTTGGCGTGGATCCACGAGCGCGTCGCTCGCCTGGCCGGCGAGGCGGCCGCGATGCTGGCGGAGGTCCCCGGCGTGGAGGTCATAACCCCACGCGATCACATGGCCGGGCTCGTGACCTTCCGCATCGCCGGCTGGAAGCCCGGCCCCGCGCTCGGCGAGCTGTCGAAGCGGACGCTGGCCATCGCCCGCACGATCCCGCCGCTCGACGCCATCCGCATCAGCGTCGGCTTCTTCAACACGGACCACGAGCTGCGCCGCTTCCGCGACGGTGTGGCGCTGGTCGCGGACCACACTCCGGAGACGATCCCGCACCGGCCCGCGATCCAGGTCCTCCGCGGCGGCGTGGACTGAGCCCGTATCCGCCGATCGCCGCTTGCATCTCATCCGGTCAGCCGGCGCATTCCGGCGTTGGCTCCTGCGCTTCTCGCTCACGCACCTCCAGGTCCGCTCGCTCCGATGCTCGTCGCCGCCTTGGCCTGCGCTCGTCGGCCCGGCGATCTGCTGCGCGTGACCGGTGGATCCGGGCTACGGGCGGCCATCGTCGCCCCGAGGGGTGTACGATCGCGGCCGGCGGGGGAGTAGCTCAATTGGTCAGAGCACGGCTCTTATACAGCCTCGGTTGGAGGTTCGAGTCCTCCCTCCCCTACCAGCCCCTCCCGACGGCGCAGTCTGGTCATCTGCAAACCGGGGTAGCACGCGACCAAACGATTGGCGGCGGAGGCGGCCCGGATTGGACGTGGCCGCCGAATCTGCGGCGTGTCTGAGCGTGGGTAGCCGCTCTCCGAGCACACCGGGACGCGCCAGGCCGGTCAAGAAGGCTTGTCGTCTCGGACTCGTGCTACCGGGGTTTGAATCTGACCGGAATGCCGCGCGCCCATGCTGACGTCGCGGCGGCGGCAGGGTCGCGCACGGGTCAAGCAGCCCCGAGGGGCGAGGCCGCGGGAACGGCTCGCTGCCGGCAACTCAGTGGCATCGCCCGCCACTCTTTCGAATTGCGGGTTACCCTCGTTCGACCGCCGGCTGACATCGAGGCTCGATCAGGCGGCGCACTAGAGGAGCGCAATGGGCAAGTCGATGGCGATCACCGTGCGGGTTCTCGGGTTCCCGATATCGATGGGCGTCGCCTTCCCTATCTTCCTGCTGCTCCTCGGATACATCTCCGACCTGTCCAGCATCGAGCTGGTCGTCTGGGTGGTCTTCGGCACGTTCGCCATCCTGGTCCACGAGCTGGGCCATGCCGTGGCGTTCAGACGCTACGGCCTCGAATCGACGATCGCGTTCTGGGGTCTCGGCGGGGTCACCATCCCCAACGACCAGGAGGCCGCGGTCAGGCTTCCCGATCGACGGTGGCTGGTCGTCTCGCTCGCGGGACCGGGCGTGGGGCTGGTTCTCGGCGCCATCGGCCTGGCGCTCGAGGGGGCGGTTGCCGGCCAGGCTGCGGATGTGCGTTCCGCCCTCGGTACCTGGACTTTCGTCAACCTGGGCTGGGGGATCTTCAACCTGCTGCCGATCACCCGGCTCGACGGCGGCAGCGCCGTCATGCATCTCCTGCGGCTCGCCTTCGGCCAACGCGGTGAGCTCCTCGCCCTCGCGGCCAGCATCGCGTTCAGCGCGTTCGTGGCCGTCCTGGCGTTCGCGAATCAGTTCGTCTTCGTCGCCCTGGTCGCGATCCTGTTCGGACTGGCCGACCCGTACCAGTATCGAGCGCTGTTCGAAGGGCTCTTCCCCGGATTGGCTGAACGACGCAGGCGGCGCGATGTGGAGCTGAACCGGCAGCGCTCGTGGTGGCGCCAGGTCGAGGACGAGCCGGGCCCGGCATGGCTCGATGGCGATGACCAGGAGCCGCGGCCGGCCCCCTGAGTCCCGGACCGCCGTTTCGACCGTCGATTTGGGGCTCCCCAAGCACGGCCCGCGCCCGTACGATGTGCCCGACGGCGCCGGGGCCGTCGAATGCCGGAGGTTCGCCATCCCGGCGAGAAGGAAGAGGACCGTCCCGCGATGAGCGCTCTCCCTCCCGACGCGTCCAACGCGCCTCAACCAGCGGACAACGAGCCCGACGATTCTGCAACTGTGCCGCGCTGGGCCGTGCCGGCCGTGCCGCCCCCGTGGGCCGGTACGGGCCAGGCCGCGCCCGGCGCCCAGTCGCCCGCAGCCCAGCCGCCCATCGCGGCGGCCCCCGTCGAGCCGGCTCAGGCTCCCCCGCCCGCCGGTCCGCCGGCGTGGGCTCAACCCGCGGCAGCCCCGCAGCAGTACGGCCAGGCCGCCTGGTCTCAGGCGCCCGTCGCACCCGCAGTCGCTCGCAAGCCGCTGTTCGACCGCCAGAAGTGGCTGCCCACGGTCGTCGTCGCGGGCCTCATCGCGGGCGTGGTGCTGGGCGGCATAGGCCTGGACAAGGTCATCGCCGCTCCGAGCGCCGGCACCGTCAACGTCGGCGGCTCCGTCACGATCACCGCCGCGCCCGGCTGGGTTCTCGTCGACAACGGCGGCGACAGCTCGAGCGGGGTCGTGCTCCAGAAGGCGAACGTCCGCATGGTCGTGGTTGCCCAGACCTTCGACGGCTCGGCCCACTCCCTGCTCGCCGCGACGGAGGAGTCACTCTCCTCTGAGACGGCGCAGATCGCCTTCAGCGACGAGCAGGACGGCCAGCTGTCCGGGCACCAGGTGGCGATGGCGGGCTTCGAGGCGATCGACTCGGGCTCGTCGGGAGGGACGCTCGACGGCGAGGTGATCTGCCTCATAGCCAGCGGCAATGGGGTCATGTTCGTCGTGGTCGCGGCTCAGGGTGACCTGGGCCAGGCCGTGGATGACATCAAGGCCATGGTTTCCAGCGTTGAGGTGGGTAAATGAGCGCCTCCGTCGCCCCGACCTCTCCCGGCCAGGCCGCGCCCGCCCCGCGCTGGGGCATCCAGGCCTCGCTGATCCAGCCGCGCCAGCCGGCGTTCTGGCTGTTCCTGGCACTGCTGGGCATCGGCGGCTACCTCTTCGTAGACGAGCAGTCGCTGTTCAGCCAGCTGCCCACCGCGCTGACCCTTTCCTGGGGGCTGGTCCTGCTGTACGCGGTCCCCGTCTTCGTGATCGTGTACCGGCTCGACCTCTTCGAGCGCGAGCCCAAGCTGATGATCGCGGCGGCGGTCATATGGGGCGGCGTCATCGCCGTCAGCCTTGCCGGGTACGCCAACGATGCCTGGCTCTCGGTCCTGGGCAAGGTCGCGCCGGCCGACTTCACGGCCGATTGGGGTGCGGCGGTCGTCGCGCCCGTCACCGAAGAGATACTCAAGCTGACGGGCGTCGTCGTCCTCTACCTGATCGCCTCGTCCGAGTTCGACGGGGTCATGGACGGCTTCGTCTACGGCGCCATGGTCGGCCTTGGCTTCACGGTGGTCGAGGACGTCTCCTACTTCATCCAAGCCGCGGTGGCGTTCGGGGGTGCGGATCAGACGGGACCCGTCTTCGACACTTTCCTGATTCGCGTCGTCGGTGGCGGGCTCTACGGCCACGTCCTCTTCGCCGGCCTGACCGGCATGGGCTTTGCGTACTTCGTGACGCGCCGGCAGGACGCGTTCGCCAAGCGCCTGTTTGTCTTCGTGGCGCTCGTCGCAGCGGGCGCCGGCGCGCACTTCGTCTGGGATTCGCCCTGGATGGCGTCCGTCCTGGACGTCGCCCCCGGGGCGACCGAGCCGAGCACCGTGCAATGGGTCCAATACGGTGCGCTCAAGGGCCTGCCGTTCTTCATGCTGCTGGTTCTGATGGTCCTGTTCGCGACCAGGAGCGAAGAGAAGAACTTCCGCGCGATCGTCGCACCGGAGCCCGACCCGGAGGTGATCACCGAGGCGGAGACGAAGTCACTTGGCAGCCTGTGGTCAAGGCGGGCGGCCCGATCGGCGGCCGGACGTCTTCGAGGACCGCAGGGATCGCGGCTCACCGGGCAGCTGCAGGCGGCCCAGATCGACTACGCGATGATCCTCAGCCGAACCGACTCGCTGACCGATCCCGCGCTCGAGGCGCAGCGCCTGAAGATCCGCGGAATCCGGGCGCAGCTCGCGGCCGTCCAATTCGTGCCCGTTCCTGCCGGGCCCGCGGTGCCGGTCGGGCCGGCTCCGGTGGCCGCCCCCGTGGCCGCTCCGGCGGCCCCCGTCGTCACTCCGGCGGCCTCCGCCGTGGCACCCGTGGCCGCATCCGCGGCTACAGCCGCCGCTCCGGCCGTGGGGTCGAAGGCCGCGGCGAAGGCGGCCAAGGCCGTCGCGGCGGAACCCGCGCCCAAGACGGAGCCCAAGCCCGAACCGGGCGCAAAGGCCGCGTCCGAGGCAGCGGAGAAGCCGCATCCGCAGCCCGAACGCGCGGCGGCTGCGACCCCCGCGCCGCCGCCTGCGCCTCCGGCCTGGGCCCCGACCCACCTCGTGCCCCCAGGCGGCATGGCCGCGTGGGACGCGCCGGACCCCTCGCGTCCGGCCATGCTCAACCTGCCCGAACGGCTCGAGCTGGTGGTGGAGTCGCGCGCCGGGGCATGGGCGCACGTGCGCGCCGTCAACGGTTGGCGCGGCTGGGTCGACGGTCGCAGGCTGGTCGATCGAGGCTGACAGTCGCCGCTCAAAGGCGGCGTTCGGCGCGAAGGTCAGGCCTCCGCCGTGCGGCGGAGGCCTGGGCTAATCCTGGCTGGACTCGATGCGGATGCGCGCGTCGACGATGACCGCGCCCTCGGGTCGAACGATGACCGGGTTGCAGTCCATCTCCGCGATCTCCGGGTGGTGCTCGACCATCGCGGCGACGCGCAGGAGCAGTTCCTCCAGGCCGGCCACGTCGCACTTGGGCGCGCCGCGGAAGCCGTCGAGGAGCGGGAAGGTGCGTAGCGAGGTGACCATCTCGTGGGCGTCGCGGTCGGTCAGCGGCGTGATCCGGACCTTGACGTCCTTGAGGACCTCGACCGCGACGCCGCCCGCGCCGCAGGCCACGACCGGGCCGAACAGCGCGTCGTGGACCACGCCGACGAGCATCTCGACGCCGCCGGACGGGACCATCTTCTGGACGAAGAACTTCTCGACCTTCGTGCCTTGGGCGGCGATGCGAGCGGCCATCTCGACGGCCTGCTGCTTCACCTCGGGCGCGCCCTCGAGGTTGAGAACGACGGCCTTGGCCTCGGTCTTGTGAATCAGCTTGGGGGCGACGCCCTTGAGCGCCACCTTGCCGCCGATCTCCGCCGCCGCGGCGCCGGCCTCTTCCGGAGTGGCCGCGAGACGCCACGCTGCCATTGGGACGCCGTAGCAGCCGAGCAGCTTCGCAACCTCGTCAGGCAGCAGCCAGCGCGACTTCTCGTCGTCGGCCTTCTGCAGGGACGCCAGGACGTCGGCGATCAGGGCCTTGCCCTCGGACTCGCGGATGTCGGGATAGCGCGGTACGACGCCCTCCGGTGTCTCGGCCCAGATGCCGTAGCGAACGGCGTGGGCGAGAGCGCGAGCGGCGTCCTCGGGGAACGGATAGGACGGCAGCGAGAGGCCGTCGGTCTTGAGCGAGTTCGGCGTGCCCTTGCTCGAGAGGAAGACCGAAAGGAGCGGGATCTCGCGCGGCAGCTCGAGCGCGGCCTCGCGAATGCCCGCGGCGATGCCCTCGGGTGTCGTCACCAGGACCGGGACGTACAGGATGATGATGGCGTCGATGCCGTCCCACTCGGCCAGGATCTTGAGGGCCTTGCGGAAGGACTCCGGCGGGGCCGCCGCGATCATGTCGACCGGGTTGTTGTAGCCGGCCTCCGGCGGCAGGAACCCCGCCAGCTTGGCCTTGATGTCGTCGGGGACCTGCGGCACGACCAGGCCGTCCGCCTCGCAGGCGTCGGCGCAGAGGATGCCGGGGCCGCCGCCGTTGGTCAGGATGGCGACGCGGTTGCCCTTCGGCCGGGGCTGATTGGCCAGCAGCGTGGCGACGTCGAAGAACTCGCCCAGCGTGTCCGTGCGGATCACGCCGGCCTGCTTGAACAGCGCGTCGACGGTCACGTCCGAGGCGCCGAGGAGGGCGCCGGTGTGCGACGAGGTGGCGCGTGCGCCTGCCGAGGAGCGGCCGCTCTTGACCACGAGGATCGGCTTCTGGCGCCCGACCCGTCGTGAGATGCGGGCGAACTTGCGCGGGTTGCCGATCGACTCCAGGTACAGCGCGATCACGTCGGTCGCGGGATCGTCGGCCCAGTACTGGATGAAGTCGTTGCCCGAGAGGTCGGCCTTGTTGCCGACCGAGATGAATGTCGAGAGCCCGAGCGAGAGGCTGTTGGCGTACTCGATCACGGCCAGGCCGAGCGCGCCGGACTGCGACAGGAAGCCGACGTTCCCCTGCATCGGCGCGTTGGGCGAGAACGTGGCGTTCATCCGGATGTCGTCGTGGGTGTTGATGACGCCCATGCAGTTGGGGCCGATGACGCGCATCCCGTTCTCACGGGCGATGCCCATCAGCTCGCGCTGCATCTCGCGGCCGGCGGGGCCCGCCTCGGCGAAACCGGCGGTGATGACGACCATGCCGTGGACGCCCTTCTGGGCGCATTCCTTCGCGGCGGCCATGACCAGCTTCGCCGGGACGACGATCACGGCCAGGTCGACGGGGCCCGGGATGTCCAGGATCGACTTGTAGGCGCGGACCGACTGCACGACCTCGGCGCCCGGGTTGACCGGGTAGACCGGGCCGTTGAACCCGCCGTCCATCAGGTTGTGGAAGACCTCGCCGCCGATCGAGCCGCGCTTGCGGCCGGCGCCGATCACCGCCACGGAGCGTGGGGCCAGCATGCCGCGGACCGCGTTCATCGACGCGATCTGCTCGCGGGCCTCGAAGCGGGCCTGGGCCTCCGGCGTGATGGAGGTGGGGAACTGGACCCGGACCATGCCCGGCTCGCTCTTCATGGTCATGCCGAAGCCGCTCTCACGGAAGACGTCGAGCATCTTGTTGTTCTCGGCCAGGACGTCGGCCTCGAAGACGGCCACTCCGTCGTCGTCCGCCGCCTCGGCGAGGCGCTTGAGCAGCAGTGTTCCGAGGCCGCGGCCCTGATACGAGTCCGTGACCGTGAAGCCGACCTCAGCCCGATCGTCCGCGGTCCGGTCGTAGCTCGCCTGGGCCACCACGTTGGGGCCGTGGACCGCCAGCACGCAGCAGTCCTCGCAGCCCTCGACGCCGGACCAGCGCCTGGAGATGGCTTCGAGGTCGGCTGTATTGGAGCGGAAGCGGAGCCGGCGCGAGTCGTCCGAAAGACCGCGCAGGAATGCCAGGATCGCCGCCTCGTCGGCCGGCTTGGCCGCCCGTATGCGGACCGACGATCCGTCGCGCAGTACAACGTCGGTGTCGCGGGGGGAGTAGCTCGTGCTCATGCTGCCGCCTTCGCTAGTCGTGGGTTGGGTCTGCGGGGACCCGACGTCGGCCGCACCCCGCGTCGGAGTGGCGCTGCAGGGGCGACTGCGATCACGAGCGAGCTTCGGCGATGGCCCGCGCGGCGAGTAGGGCCAATGTGCGCCCGCTGCGGGCCGTAGGTCCCGAGCCTGGTGGGCGGGTCGGGGGCCGAATAACCGGATCCACGCATGCGCCTGCGGGACAGCGGGGTTTCCGGCTCCGTGCCTAACGAAATCCGAGCGCTGCCCCGGGGCGCGCCTGACGATCGCGGGGAGTGGCGGCGGGCGGTGGAGAGTGGCGCCGTGACGATCGAGCGAGCCGGCGGCCGGCAGGGCCGGTTTCGGAACGCGCCGGATCGGGCTCAGGACCGCGACGACCCGGACGGCAGGCCGGCCAGGTAGGGGAGGATCTGATCCGGCTTGAGAACCGCGGCCCAGGGCGCCCGATCCACCTCGTGCGGGGCCGTCACGACCGCGGCGTAGACGTTGGCTACGAGCTCGCGATCGTCCCACCGCCGACCGACGCCATCGGCGCCCCAGCCGAGGCGAGCCCTCCGGATGGGCAGCTCGAGACGCATCCACTGGCCCTCGACGTCCACTTCCCAGTGCTCGCCGAAGCGGCCGACCCAGCCGTCCGCGCCGGGGGCCTGGCGGAAGACGACCGCCCCGAACCGGCCCACGGCCACCTGCGGCCCGCGCTGGCCGATCGAAACGCGAGGGGCATGGAGAGCGCCCTGGGTCATGGTGCGATCCTGCGCCCGCGGGGCCAGGGAAGCACTACGTGCCATGACCGGTTGTTCGTCGGCACCGATTCGGTCCCCTGGTGCGCGCGCGCACCGCCCGATGGATCTGGTCCCTGCTGGGTCCATTGGAGCCGTGGGCGGAGAAAGGGAATGGTTCAGTGGGGTGTGGTGCGGTCTTGCGGGCTGCCGCATTCGACCCCTGTAAGGCAGCCTGACAGGTCGGCAGGCATGGTCCCAGGGCGAGGTCCTGGGGGCCATGACGCCCGTACCATTGCCCGGTCCCCCCGGCCGTCCCATTGTCCGGGGTAAGAGGGGCTCCTTTGTCCGCGGAGGTATCGGAGTTGTCGAGAAGGCGCCATCGAGGGCTTCACGCCAGCTGGCTCGTGGCGTCCCCGCTCGCGCTGCTCCTGCTCTCCGTTGCGGTCGGCGTCGCCACCGCCCATCACGACGGCCACCTCTCCGATGCCTCCGTCTCGCCGCGCCAGGTCGAAGCCGGCGGCACCGTGGCAATGGCGGTGACCTACACCGACGCCGCCGGCGCCGTGCCCAGGGCCGTGGCGGTCGTCGTCGACCGGACGATCGAACCGATGGCCGCCGGATCCGGCGCGCTCAAGACCGGGGTGCGCTACGAAGCGTCCGTTGTGCCGGCCGCCGGCTGGCACGGCATCGCCTTCACCGCCACCGACGCCACGGGCGTCGAGGAAACCGTCTGGGCGGGTTACCTCCAGGTCAAGGGGGGCGACACGCCGGGGTCCGGCTCCGACCCGACCCCCGCACCAACATCGTCATGCAAGCCCAAACCGGGTGCCACGAGAACGCCCGCCCCCACGCCGGCGGTGGGCGGCGGGCATGGCGGCGACGGCCAGGACGGCTCCGGCGGCGGCGACGGCGGCTCGGGCGGTTCGCGTTCCACGCCGGGCAGCGGCGCCACTCCCGCCCCGGGCAGCGGCACCTCGCCGACGCCGGGCGCCACCCCGGCTCCGGGCAGCGGCGGCTCGCCGGCCCCGGGTGCTACTCCGGCACCGGGCGGCGCAGCCTCTCCCGCTCCCACCGGCGCGACGGATAAGCATCCCGGCGCCGCGACCACGACCCGGCCGGGTGCCGGCGGGCAGAGTGCCGGCGGGCAGGGTGGCCAGTCTGGGCCGGCCGGCAACGCCGTTGCAGGCCCCGGCGACGGCCACGCGACGGACCCGGCAGCCGGGTCTGCCGCTTTGGGCGATGTGATCGTCAAAGCCGTCGAGGAAACGCGGGGGGCGGTGGCCACCGGCGTCGAGCAAGCTCGTGCCGATCTGCTGGCCCAGTACGGCCACGCCTCGCTGCCCACCCTGCTTCGCGAGCTGGCGCCCACGATCGTCACGGCCACGACCGGTGGCGCGGCCTGGGCCGCCTTCGTGATCTTCGGCAAGCGCCGTCGCGACGGCGACGAGTCCGAGCCCGATCTGCTGCTGGCCACCTCTGCCGCGACCGGCGTGGACACGGGGGCCGCGCAGGGCCTGCGGACCGTTGACGAGTCGCAGCTGCCGCGCTGGCGCCGGCCGTCGCTGCAGCAGGTCCGCAAGGCCGATCCTCTCCGCGCCGTGGCCGAGGCACCAACGATGTCCTTCGCCACGGCGGGCGTCCGGCCGTTGGAGAGATACGAGCGCCGCAACATCCGGTACCGCCTGGTTCGGCTGCTGGACTGCCCCGACGAGGTCCGCGCATCCGAGATCGGCATCCTCGATCGCGGCGATGAGATCCAGCTCCTGGAGCGGTACGGCGTCTACTGGCGCGTCCTGTGCCCCGACGGGCGGACGGGTTGGGTACACCGGATGACGCTGTCCGAGCCGGTGTCGGAGTCCACGTTCAAGGTCGCAGAGGCGGTCGTGCCCGCGTGCGGGCCGGCCTTCGAGCCCACCTTCGAGGCGACCGAGGAGCCGGTCGAGCCTACGGCCGCGGCGCCGGAGGAGAACGTCGATGGGCTCCTGGAGGCCTACATGCGAGCCCGGAGCGACGTCGCGCGCCCGGTCGAGGGAGTCGAGCCGGCCGGGCTCGAAGCGGTCGGGGCCGTCGAAGCATCGGTGGAGGCGATCGCAAACGAGCCTGCCCCCGCCGTCGGGCCGTCGGTCGCGGCGCTGGCTCACGACTACCTGCAACGAGCCGGGTTCGCCGTTCATGGTCCCGAGTCGGCAGCCCAGCCCGCGGTCGAAACCGGTGCCTCTACCGCTTCGGTCGACCGGCCTTCGAGCGACGCGACTCCCGCCGCAAGACCAGAACGTGCTGATGGGCTATATTCGGGACATAAGAGCGGGGGTAGCCGTAAGGCCTCAACCGCGTCCCGGCCTGGTGCCAGATCACGTCCCCCTTCGCGGTGAAGCCGGCGTGCGTGGCGCGCTCGGCCAGATCCGCGCCGGTGAAGATGTAGCGCCCGTCCTGGTAGGCATCCCGGACGATCACGGTCGCGTAACGCTCCGGCCGAAGGACGCGCGCGAGTTGCGAGAAGACGGTCTCCATTCGATCGAGGAACGTCTCATAGTCGGCGCTGTTGGCCAGGTCGCCCGCGTGATCGGTGACCATCGAGTAGTCGGTCCGACGGTTGGCATGCCGCTCGGCCAGCTTTCCGCCGGCCATCGTGATCGGCAGCTGGATGTTGTAGGGCGGATCGGTCGCGATGAAGTCGACGCTGCCGGCCTCCAGCTGGGGCAGGACGAGGAGCGAGTCGCCCAAGCGCATCTCCAGGCCCGCCGGGTCGAACGATCGCTCGCCGCCCGGATCGCCGTTGCCGATGTCGGCCAGGATCGGGCCGCGCCCGTCCCGCTCGGCCGCCAGAATGCGCATCAGCGATTCGTAGACGGCGACCCAGCGAGCCTCGATCTCGATCCCGATCGCGCGCCGGGGACCGCGTGCGATCGCCGCTCCGAGCAGAGTCCCCCCGACTCCCGCGAACGGGTCCAGGACGAGCTCGCCGGTGGTGGTGAAGAACTCGATCAGGCGCGCCATGAGCCGCGGCGGCTTGTTGGCGCCGTGCTGCTTGCGGAGGTCGTGGCCGAGCTCGGAGGGGTAGGCGGTTCCCCAGACGGACTTGGTGAAGTAGAGCCACTCCTCGCCCGAGAGCTCGTTGAGGGTGTTGTTAGGGTGTCTGGGACTCACCCCACGAGCCTAACAGGCGCGGCGGCGGTTCTCGTGCCCGCTACGGAATGGGCGCCCGGAACCGGGCACCGAGCGGTTACCCTAGGCGGGCCGAGGGGCACGGCGAGGCTTTGCAGTGAGTTTCGCCACAACTTGGATCTCGGGAAGCCATGACGAACAGCATCGAGCGGAGCGGCGCACGCGGCTTCGACGGGCGCTCCTCGCACCGCAGGCTCTGGAGCGACCGGTTTGTCGGCCGTGAGCGCCCCCTGGAGCGGATCGCCTTCGGGCTGCAGAGCGTCACCGACGGCAAGCCCAACGCGCTCATCCTTTCGGGGACCGCGGGCCTGGGGCTGACGCGCCTCCTCGCCGAGACGGAGCGGCGAATCGGAGCGCTCGCGGATCCGTTCGCGGCGGTCCACGGGGTTGCGATGCCGGCCACCTCGGGCGTGCCGTACGCGCCGATCAGCGCGGCCCTGGAGCAGCTGCTGGCTCCCGTCTCCGACGAGACGCTGGCCGCCCTGGTCGGCCCCACGGGCGACGCCATCGCCCGGCTGGTGCCCGGCCTGCGGCCACGCCTGGCGGCGCTGGAGCTGCTGCCCAACCGGCCGCGCGTCGTCGCCACCGAGTGGCGCGAGGCGCGCATGTTCGAGGCGGTCCTGGGGTTGCTCGAGCGACTCGGCGAGCGGCAGCCGGTGGCGCTGCTGCTCGAGGACATGCACCACTCCGATGCCGCGACCCGTGGCCTGGCCACGTTCCTGGCTCGCGTCTCGCGAGGCCAGCGCGTGATGCTCGTCCTGACATACCAGCCCGACCGGCTGCTTCGATCCGACCCGTTGCGGGCGACGCTGGCCTCACTCGCCACCACGCCCTCCGTCGTGAGCGCCGAGGTCGCGCCGTTCGACCGCGCGGAGCTGGGCCAGCTGATCGAGGCGATCGAGGGCGGGCGGCCTTCCTCCACGACTCTGTTGCTGGTGGCCGAGCGCTCGCGCGGCAACCCGCTGATCGCCGAGGAGCTGCTCGCGGCCAGGCGCGAGCTCTCCGGCGTGTCTCTCGCCGGCTCGTTCGAGCGGCTCGTGACGGCGCGCTCCTCGCTCCGCTCCCCGGAGTGCCGCCGGGTGCTGCGGCTGCTGTCCCTCGCCGGCGCGCCGGTCACGCGGCCGATGCTGATGGCGATGGCCACGGAGTTCGAGCGGCGGGCGCCGGCGCGGCCGCCGCGCTCGGCAGGCGGCGGGCACAGGGGCGACGGCCTGGACACGGACATTTCCGCCGGTGCTGCCGAGGCGCTCGATCACGGATTCCTGGTCGAGACCGCCGACGGGCCGCTCATGGGGCAGGGGCGCGAGCACCGGATCCGGTTCCGCCATGAGCTGATCGCCGAAGCGATCGCCGCCGATCTGCTCCCGGCGACGCGGCGCCGTTACCACGCCGCCCTTGCCGTCGCGGGGAGAGCCGTTTCGGCGCCCGCAGCCGCGGCCGTCGAAGCGCCGATCTGGGCTCAGCGGGCCCGCGATTACCATCTTCCGCGCGGCGTTCCTCCGGCCCCTCTCTCGTCTGCCGCAGGCTCGACCCAGCCGTCCGCCGCCGCAACCGCGCCTCCGCAGCCGGCAGCCGCCCTGGCTCATCACCTGGCCGCCCATCAGCTGGCCGAGGCCGAGCAGGCGGCCCTGGCCGCTGCCGCGGCGGCCGAGGCGCTGGACGCCGGAGCGGACGCGCTCGCCCACTACGAGAAGGCCCTGGCACTGTACGAGATCGTGCGCCTTGAGGAAGATGCCCCGCGCCTGCCCGACCTGTACATTCGCGCCGCCGAGGCGGCGTTCGCCGCCGGGGACCCGGCTCGCGCCTCGGCTTATTCGGAGGCAGCCGCAGCCGCCCTGGACGCTCCCCAGGAGCGGCTCGCGCTCGGCCTGGTGATGGAGCAGCTGGGCCGATACCGCCGCGCCTCGGGCGACCAGGAGGGTTCGCTGGCCGCCTACAAGCGGGCCGTCGATCTCGTACCTCGCGAGCCGACTGCGGCTCGGGCTCGCGTTCTCGGCTCGCTGGCCCAATTCCGGATGCTCGAGGGGGTCTTCTCGGAAGCGAGGCGGTATGCGCAGGAAGCGGTCGCGGTGGCGACCACGGTCGGCGACGAGGCTCGCCAGGAGCTTCTCCACGCCACCTGCACGCTCGCCGTGGCGGAGGCGTGGGGAGAGGAGCCCGAACCTGCCGTGGAGATGCTCCGCCAGACGTTGGTGGACGCCGCCGCGCTCGGCCGACTCGACGACCTGTTCCGCGTGTATGCCAACCTGACCACCGTCCTGGACCTGCTCGGCCGCCGGGAAGAAGCGATCGCGATGGCCTACGAGGGAATCGCCGAGGCGGAGCGGGAGGGCCAGGCCACGGTGTACGGCAACTTCCTGCGGGCCAACGCCTCCGACTCGCTGTTCTTCATGGGCCGCTGGCAGGAGTGCCGCCGTCTCTGCCTGGACGCTCTGAGCTGGAACCCGGTGGGCATCTGGTTCCTCTCGCCGCTGCTGACTCTCGCTACGGTCGAAGTCGCCATGAGCGCGGGCGAGTCGGCCGGGAGACTGCTGGGGCAAGTTCTGCTCGCGGTCGAGACTGTCCAGGACCCTCAGTTCGCCGTGCCGGCTCAGCAGACCGCGGCTGCCTACGCCCTCTGGCAGGAGGACCTCGTCGATGCCCGCCGGGCGGCAGAGCGGGGCTGGCAGAAGGTCAGCGACACGGAGGATTGGCTGCTGATGGCGCGCATGGCGTCGACGTGCCTGGAAGTGGACGCCACGATCGCCGCGGATGCCCATCGCCGCCGCGACCTCGCGACACTGGCGGCTGCCCGCGAGCGGAGCCTTCCGATCGTCCTCCAGGCGGAGTCCGTGGTGATGGGCTGCGGGGTTCCGGCCAGATTCGGGTCACGCCGCCAGGCCGACCTGGCGATCCGGGTCGCCCGCGCGTTCCGGGCCCGTGTCGAGGGTCGCGACGACCCGGCCACCTGGACGCAGCTCGCCGCGGACTGGGCCGAGCTGGGCGATCCGTACGAGGCCGCCCGCGCCCACTGGCGCGAAGCCGAAGCTCTGCTCGACCGATCCCGTGGCCGGTCCACTCGGACCGTCGCCCGAGAGCCGCTGGTCGCCGCAGCGGAAGGCGCCTACGCACTCGGGGCCTGGCCGCTTCTGCGGGCCGTGGCCGAGCTCTCGCGGCGGGCCATGCTGCCGCTCCCCAAGCCGATCGAGGCCGCCCTCGAGGGCCGGCTGGAGCCGCTTGCCGGTCCGTCCCGGTCGCCCGGCACTCGACCTGCTCCTTCCACTCGGCCCGCGGCGCCGGCGGATCGCTCGTCCGCGATGAGTCCGGCCGCCGGCCCGTCGTTCGGCCAACCGGCCCCCGGCGGGCCCCGACGGGAGTCCGGCGTCGTGGCCGACTTCGCCGCCTCGGCGGTCCAGCAGGCCCAGCACGACTTCGGCCTGAGCAAGCGCGAGCTGGAGGTGCTGGCCCTGATCGCCGAGGGACGGAGCAATCCCGAGATCGGGCGGCAGCTCTACATCACGCGCAAGACGGTGGCCGTGCACGTCAGCAACATCCTGACCAAGCTCGGGGTGTCGGGGAGGGTCGAGGCGGCCGCCGCGGCGATCAGGCTGGGGCTGACCGAGCGCGCCTAGGGCGCGGCCGGATCAGCGCCGGCTGCGGGCGGCCTCGCAGCCCTCGGCCGTCGCGCCAGCGTGAAGACAAAAAACCCGGACTCAGAGTCCGGGTTTCTTGCGGCGAATCCGGTCTACCAGCGCTTGCCCCAGATGATCACGACAAGCACCAGGATCGGAGCCAGTGCGTTGAGATCCACAGCCGACTCCTTGTTCGTTCTCCCCCGAGGGGACGTTGCCGCGCAGGCCGCGTGCAGTACGGCGAACCATAACCCCTTCTGCAAGGGATTCTCAATCGCTCATCCGTACGGAGGGTACCGGCCGGCTCAAGGTCGGGGTCCTGCCCGGTCCGCAGCCGATTGGGGCAAGGGCATTCCCCTAGGGAATCCGACGGATTCGGACCCGGCCTGGTCCGCCGACCGTCGCGCGACCGGAGGATCGGGACTTACACTGCGGCCAGCAGACTCGGGCCTGCGCAGCGCCGCGGAGGCTCGCCTGCCCAGCTCGAGGTGACGGGGCGTGCCCACCGATCTGCAGTTCCAGGCCGACATCTCGACGCGGCTCCTGGTGGCCGCAGTCTTCGGGGCGATGATCGGCCTGGAGCGCGAGATCCACGGCCATCAGGCGGGGGTCCGAACCCACATGCTCGTGTCGCTGGGCTCGGCGATCTTCACCGTGCTCTCGATGTATGGCTTCCCCCAGGTCGCGGGCGCTGGAAGCACGGACCCGAGTCGCATCGCGGCCCAGATCGTGACCGGCATCGGCTTCCTGGGCGCCGGCGCGATCGTCAAGTTCGGGACGAACGTGCGCGGTCTCACGACCGCTGCCAGCCTGTGGGTCGTGGCGGCCGTCGGTCTGGCGGCCGGGACCGGGGCCTACTTCGTGGCCGCGGTCGGCACCGCGCTGGCGATGATCTCGCTGTGGCCCGTTCATCGCCTGGTCGCCAGGCTGGAGCTGTCCGGGGGGCGGGCGGTGCGCGTCAGGCTCAGTCTCAAGAAGCTCGATTCGTTTGCGGGCGTCTCCCAGGTCCTGCTGTCCAACCGGGTCGAGATCATGAGCGTGCAGAGCGAGAAGTCGAAGGGCGGCCACTTCATGGACCTCGAGCTTCGGCTGCCGGTTGGAGGGCTGGACCACAAAGTCGTCTCGGAGCTGGGGCAGTTGGGGGACGTCGAAGTCGAGTCGATCACCGCGGCCGAGGAGGCCTGACGCTGCGGCCGGTCAGCCGGCCGAGACCTCCGGCGCCGTGGGATCCGTGGGTGGCGCGGCCAGCGCGGCGTCCACGGCAGCCAGCAGAGATTGGGCCGTGAACGGCTTGGGCAGGTACCGGATGCTCGGGTCCAGGATGCCGTGCTTCACGATGGTCGTGTCCGCGTGCCCCGACATGAACATGACCCGCAGGCCCGGATGCCTGGCCAGCAGCCGATCGGCGACCTCGCGACCGTTCATCGCCGGCATCACCACGTCCGTCAGGAGAAGGTCGAACGACTCGCCGGCGTGTGCCGCCAGGGCAACGGCGCCGCTCGCAGCCGAGAGGACCTCGTAGCCGGCTCGCTCGAGCACGCGGGTGGCGAAGCCCCTCACGCTGTCGTCGTCCTCGACGACGAGGATCGTGCCGGACCTGGGCTCGGAGCGCGGTTCAGCTTCGGCCGGCGACTCCCGGTGCGACGCGATGGAATCGGTCTCGACCCAGGGCAGGTATATGGAGATGGTGGAGCCCTGCCCCGGCTCGCTCCGTGCCCAGATAGAGCCGCCCGACTGGCGCACGATCCCGTACACGGTAGCCAGACCGAGGCCGGTCCCTTTGCCGGGCCCCTTCGTCGTGAAGAACGGCTCGAAGACGTGCTCGAGGGTCGCGGCGTCCATCCCGATGCCCGTGTCCGACACGGCGACCATGGCGTTGGGACCGGGCGTGGCCGAGGCGTGGGACCGCGCCACGGCTTCGTCCAACTCCACGTCCGCCGTCTCGATGGTGAGCGTGCCTCCGTCCGGCATCGCGTCTCGGGCGTTCACGGCGAGGTTGACGATCACCTGCTCGATCTGGCTCGGGTCGGCCAGCACCGCGCCTCTCGTCGGCGGGCATACCGTCACGAGTTCGACGTCCTCGCCGAGGAGCCGCCTGAGCATCGGCTCCAGGCGGCGGACGATCGCGCCAAGGTCCACGACCTCGGGTTGCAGCACCGTCCGCCGGGCGAAGGCGAGAAGCTGGCGCGTCAGCGCGGCCGCGCGATCGGAGGCCTGCTCGATCTGCTCCAGATCGTCGCGAACGCTCGCGTCTGGTGGTAGCTGGGCCAGCGCCAGCGAGGCGTTGCCGCGGATGGCCGTGAGCAGGTTGTTGAAGTCGTGGGCGATGCCTCCGGCCAGCCGGCCGATCTCCTCCATCTTCTGGGCCTGGCGCAGTTGCTCCTCCAGCGCGGCTCGCTCCGTCTCGGCCTGACGGCGCTCGCTGATGTCGCGGGCGATGCTCAGGACGGCCGGATGGCCTCCCAGATCGATCACGGCCGCGCTCAGCTCCACGGGGACGACGGTCCCGTCGCGCCGCCTGTGCGCGGTCTCGAAGAACGCGCTGCCTTGCGCCATCAGATGCGAAACCCTCTCGGGCACAAGGGCCGCAAACTCGGGCATGTCGAGGTCGCTCGGCGACATCGCCAGGAGCTCGTCGCGGGTGTAGCCCAGTCGCTCGCACGCGGCCCGGTTGACCTCGATGAAGTTGCCCGTTGGATCGTGGATGAAGATGGCGTCGCTGGCGAAGTCGAAGAGCGTCCGGAAGCGCTCTTCGGACTGCCGGAGCGCCTGTTCGGTCCTGTAGCGGTCCGAGATATCCAGGCCGGCAGTGACCATTCCGGCTATCTCCCCGCCCGGAGATCTCAAAGGGGCCTTTGTCAGGAGCTGGCGTCTGGCCGTGCCGTCTGGAAAGTACAGGTTCGCCTCGTAGGTCTCGACCGCCCCTTCCTCCAGGACCGGGCGGTCGTGGGCGGCGTGCATCTCGGCGTCGGCCTGGTCCAGTTCGCCGTACGTCCGGCCGACGAGCCCTTCGCGGGGACGGCCGGGACCGGCGGCGAAGGCGGCATTGGCCAGCCGTGGGCGACCATCGGTGTAGTGGGCGACTATCGGGATGGGGATCGCGTCGAGGAGCTGCTGCATGAGGCGAGCCTGCTCCCGAAGCGCCGCCTCGGACCGTTTGCGCTCGGTCATGTCGCGGTACACCGTGAGGATCGCCAGCCGGCCGCGGAACTCCACGCGACGGGACACGGCCTCTATGGGCATCTCCGTCCCGTCTCGTCGAACATGCGTCGCTTCGATGGCGCTGACGGCTCCGCCCTGCATGATCAGCTCGACGCGTTCCGGGATGGTGGCCGCCGACTCCGGCGAGTTGATGGCGCCGACCGGCATCGCCAACAGCTCCTCCCGGGTGTAGCCGAGCCGTTCGCAAACGACGCGGTTGACCTCCAGGAAGTGGCCGCCAGGTTCCCAGATCGCCACGCCATCGCCGACGCTGTCGAAGATGGTGCGGAACTGCTCCTCCGATTGACGCAGGGCCTCCTCGGCCCCGTGCCGGGCGGTGATGTCGCGGACGGACGCGATCACCCCGATGATCTGCCCGCTGGCGTCGCGGTGAGGTCGGTGCGTGTTCAGGCTCCAGCCGCTTCGACCGGTCTGGGGCACCGTGTACTCGAACTCGCGCGACTGTGGCCGGCCCGTTTCCAGGACTCTGCGGACGTTCTCTTCGATGCCGGCGGCCATGGTCCCGGGGAAGATGTCGCGTGCCCGTCGGCCGAGAACCTGGTCCGCCGCCAGGCCCGTCATCTCTTCCATCCTTGGGTTCCAGACGACATACCGGAGGTCGCGGTCGAAGACGACCAGTCCTTCGCCGGAGCTGGCGATGATCGTCTCGATGAAGGCATTCCGGTCGCGAGTCACGGCCTCGGCGCGGCGGCGATCCGTCACATCCTCGATCATCGCCATCACCCAGGTCGGACCGACGCGCGACAGTCGGATGAGCACGGAGCGGTCGGACTCCGCATCGTGTCGTTCGAATTCCACGGGCTGCCCGCTGACCGCGACCAAGGCCGCCCGCTCGATGAGCTCCGGCCCCAGGTGGGGTCTGACCTCCAGAACGCGTTTGCCGACCAGGTCATCGGCGCTCAGACCGGCCAGCCTCTTGAATGCCGGATTGACGTCCACGACGCGGTAGTCGATCGGCTTGCCGGCCTCGTCGAAGGTCGTCTCGCCGATGACGACGGCGCTCGACATCTGCTCGAAGAGCAGCCGATGGATGTTGTCGATCCCAGGCCCGTTCGTGACGACGGCAGCCGTTCGCGCCGGTCGATTCGACCCGCCCCGGCCTGCGTTCGCCACCTTCAGCCCCTTCCCCGACGCGTCAGCACTGCCTCACATCGCCGCCGCTGCGGGGCAGTCATTCGCGTTCCAGTACACCGCACTCCAGAGCCGCCCACCAGCGGTCGGCAGATGCGGCCATCTTGGCACCGCGATCCCGGGGCGTACATGCGTTGTTCGGAGGAGGCGTCGCGCGTTCTTGCCCTCTGGCAACGGAAACCCTGGCGCCGTCGCGTAAGACAGCGAGGCAGATCTACTGGGCCTTGACCGCCGCGATCAGATTCGCGAGGCCCTGCTTGGCGTCGGCGAAATACATGCCCGTCTTGGGGTTGACGTAGAGCGGGTTGTCGATGCCGGCGTAGCCGCGACCCATCGAGCGCTTCATGACGATGATCGACCGGGCGCGATCCACGTCCAGGATCGGCATGCCGAAGATCGGGCTGGACCGGTCCGTGCGGGCGGCGGGGTTGGTGACGTCGTTCGCGCCGACCACGAGCGCGACGTCCGTCCGTTCGAATTCGGGGTTGATCTCGTCCATCTCTTTGAGCTGCGGATACGGCACGTTGGCCTCGGCCAGCAGCACGTTCATGTGGCCCGGCATCCGGCCGGCCACGGGGTGGATGGCGTACGAGACGTCGATCCCGCGAGCCTCCAGCAGGTCGGCCAGCTCGCGCACGCCGTGCTGCGCCTGGGCGACCGCCAGGCCGTAGCCGGGAATGATGACGACCTTGCTGGCGTAGGCGAGCTGGATCGCGGCGTCGTCCACGGAAATCGCCCGGACCGTGCCGCCTTCGCTCGTCATCGCCGCCGGCGACCCCTCGGCGGCGCCGAAACCGCCGACCAGGATGTTGCCGATCGAGCGGTTCATCGCGTCGGCCATGAGCTTGGTCAGGATCGCGCCCGAGGCCCCGACGAGGGCGCCGGCCACGATCAGGATCACGTTGCCGACCACGAAGCCGGCCATCGCCACGGCGCTGCCCGTGAAGGCGTTCAGCAGCGAGATCACGACCGGCATGTCCGCCCCACCGATCGGCAGGACCATTGTCACGCCGAAGATCAGGGCGCCGGCGAGTGCCGCGACCAGGAGAAGGTCCAGGACTTCGGTGTCGTAGTTGAACAGCCCGGCGCCGGCGAGGACCAGCACGATCGAGCAGCTGACCGCCACGATCAACGCGACGGCCGAGAGGAACCGTCCGCCGGGCAGGATGATCGGCTGGCCCTTGAGCCTGCCCATCAGCTTGGCCGAGGCGATCAGCGAGCCGGTGAAGGTCACCGAGCCGACGACGATATCGACGACGATGAAGAAGATCAGCCAGCCGTCCAGGGCGGCCAGCGCGCCTTCGGGGGTGCGCTGACCGCTCAGGCGGACGAACTCGTCGATGGCCAGCAGGCCCGCGGCTCCGCCGCCCACCGCGTTGAAGAGCGAGACGAGTTGAGGCATCGCCGTCATCGCGACCGTCCGGGCCAGTTGCAGGCCGACCGCCCCGCCGACCACCAGGCCGGCGACGATGATCAGCCAGTTGCCGATCCCCGGGCCCGAGTTGGCGACGAAGACGAGCTCCGAGATGACGGCGATGGACATGCCGATCGCGGAGAGCCGATTGCCGTTGCGCGCCGAGGCGGGCGAGTTCATGAGGTGCAGGCCCACCACGAAGAGCGAGGCCCCGATCAAGAAGGCGAACTGCACCAGATACGCTAGGTCGGTGGTGGTCATGGCCGGCTCCTCGTCATTCGGCTGACTTGTCGGCCTTGGGGACCGGGCGACGTTTGAACATCTGCAGCATTCGATCGGTGACCCAGTAGCCGCCGACGACGTTCGCCCCGGCGAAGACGACGGCGACGAAGGCGAGGACGCCCGTCAGCGGATTGTCGGCCGTGGCCGCGAGCGCTATCGCGCCCACGAGAACGATGCCGTGGATCGAGTTGGTGCCCGACATCAGCGGTGTGTGCAGCGTCGCCGGGACGCGGCTGATCACCTCGAAGCCGAGCAGGATCGCCAGCGCAAAGACCGTCAGGTCGTTGATGAGCGTGCCGACGTTCATGCCTGGGCGCCTCCCTTTGGAGCCGGCTGGAGCAGCTTGAGGGTCGCCGGCTGGACGACCTTGCCACCGTGCGTGATCACCGTCGCGGCCGTCACCTCATCGTCGAAGTCGAGATGGATGCTCCCGTCGGCGACGAAGTTGAGCAGCAGGTTGGAGATGTTGCGCGAGTAGAAGATGCTGGCCCCGGTCGGCATCGACGCCGGCAGGTTGAGGGGGGCATGGATCTCCACGCCGTTCGCGCTGGTCACGACCTTGCCCGGCCTGGAGAGTTCGCAGTTGCCGCCCAGCTCGCTGGCTGCCATATCCACGATCACCGAGCCGGTCCGCATGCCCGCCACGGCGGCCCTTGTGAGCAGGACGGGGGGACGGCGTCCGGGGACCTGGGCCGTGGTGATCACGATGTCCGAGGTGGCGATGATGCCGTTCAGCTCGGCCTGCTGGGCGGCCTGCTCGTCCGCAGTGAGGGCGCGGGCATATCCGCCCTGGCCGGTGGCGTCGATCGCGGACTTGAGCGTGACGAACTGCGCTCCCAGAGACTCGGCCTGCTCCCTGGTGTCGCCGCGGACGTCGTAGGCCTTGACCATCGCCCCGAGCCGGCGGGCGGTGGCGATTGCCTGCAGCCCGGCCACGCCCACACCCAGCACCAGCACGTTGGCGGGCTTGGCGGTGCCGGCTGGGGTCGTGAGGAGCGGGAAATAGCGACCGAAGGCATTCGCGGCGATGAGAACGGCCTTGTACCCGCCGACGTTGGCTTGCGACGAGAGCGCGTCCATGCCTTGAGAGCGGCTGAGCGTGCGCGGGATGGCGTCCAGGCTGATGGCGGTCACGTTCGCGCGAGCGAGGCCGGCCATGGCATGGGGATCGAGCAGCGGCGCGAGCAAGCCGATGACGACCTGGCCCTCGTGGAGCATCTTCGCCTCGGCCGGCGCGGGTCGATGGATGCGCAGAATGACGTCGCTGGTCGAGTAGAGGGCCGCGGTGGTGACGATCCTGGCGCCCGCCTCGACGTAGCTCTGATCCGGGAAACAGGCGGCAGCCCCGGCGCCGCGCTCGACCAGCACGGTCACGTTCGCTTCCCGGAGCTTCTGGATCGCGTCCGGGACCAGCGCCACGCGCCGTTCCTCGGGAGCGGTCTCCCTGGCTACGCCAACTTTCATAGTGGTACCACCTGCTGCACGCAACTTGGACCGGCCGGCTCAAGGCAGGAGCGTCCAGCGAGGACGCGCCCGAAAGTCTAGCCCGGGTCGCCGGGACGTGCCGCGCCGTCTGGCACGGCCGCTCTCGGCGATCTGCTGCGCCCGACCGGTGGCCCGATCGTCCGGCCGGCGTTCGGAGTTGGAATCGAAGATCGCACATCTCACACTCCCGGGCGATCGGCGCGGTTTCGTGTCTCGCAGATCGACTTTGCGCCCATACATCGACGCAATCGATGATGCACTCTGGTCACATTTCCACGAAGGCGTATAGTCGTAGTGCCATCGCCGTTACACCGGCGAGTCACCTCCAATCGGGTCGTGGATCGGGAGAGAAATACCATGGTCACAGTTCGAAAGGCCGACCCGGCGCTCATGGACAAAGCCGCCCGCCCGGCGCGCGAGCTGAGCCCCGCCGCAATCGAGCGAGAGCAGCAGCAGCGCCAGTTCAAGCGGCTCATCGCCCAACTCAAAGGTCCTGAGCAGGTTTTCGCGGTTCGGCTCGATGCCAACGAAAAACCGATAACGATCCGGCAGCGATTGCTCCGCGTCGCCGCCGAGGCTCATGTCGAGATCGCCGTCCGAAAGCACGGCGACGGATTCCTGGTCGGCCTCCTGACACCTGACCGCCGCACGAATCGTGGCCGCCGCGCTGCGGGCGCACCCAAGGGCTGACGCGCAGCTCGTCATCGCTCGAGTCGACGAGTCCGATCGAAGCACCCGGGAGCCTCTCGGCGGATGGCGTCCCATCTGACGATGGCCGGCCGTCTGTCCAGACTTTCGCGCCTGGGTGGTCTGCGTAAGATGCTCTTGTTGGGTACCCGTGACCGCCGGCTCGCCGGAGCCGTCGGTGCGAGGGCGCTACCGGCGCACGGTGGAGGACCACGTGCGAGACGATAGCCACGAGAGCCACGCCGGTGCCGATTCGCTCGATCTCGGGTCGAGCCGTCGCCGGCTGGTCGAGATTCGGTGCGGCTTCGCCGAACTGGCACGCCGTGAGGCCGAAGCCGCGGAGGCTCGCGTCGCGGAGACGCGGCTGCGATTCGATGCCCAGCTGGCCGTCCTGACCGCCGCCCAGACGGCGGTGGATCCGGGCGCCACCCGAGGCGCCAAGGAAGAAGCTCACCGCAACTTCCGCAAGGCGATCGGCGCCGCCAGGTCTCGGGCGCAGGTGGAGCTGGCCGCCGCCAGGTGGCTCGAGGAGATCAACCGCGTCAACAGCGCAGCCCGCGGCGAGCAGATGCGGATCCAGCGAGAGCGCGACACCATCGACGCCCTGGCGGCCGAGCTCGACCGCCTGACGGCGATCGCGGAGGCGAGTCGGGCCATGGCGGAGTCCGCCGTGGAGGCCTGCCACGCGGCGCAGGAAGCGCTGGCCGCCACTCAGGGCGAGGAGGTGGCCAGGGCCGCCGGCGATCCCTCTAGCGGCTCGGCGGCGGAGCTGATGTCGGCGCACGAGGCCGCGCAGGCCGCCCCCGCGGCGCAGCCGGCCACCACCCTGGCGGCTGTGGCGATCCGCCGCACCGCGCCCGCCTTCTCGGTGATGAAGGCCGATGCCGGCGCGGCCGGCGCACCGTCCTCATCGGCCGGCGCATGCGGGGGCCGCGCAGTCGCATCGGAGGAGGCAGCGCCGCCGGTCGACTTCCGCGGGCCGAAGCCGCCCACGATCGTTCGGCTCCTGCAGCGCGACGGCGCGACCATGAGTCGCCTGGTGGATTGGCTGTCGGGCCCGGATGCCGAGCAGCGGCGTCGCTGGCAGCTCTGCCTGTCGAACTTCGTGGACGCCGTCGTGGCGACGGCCATAGACAACGGCTGCTTCGCCTTCTCGGCCGGCGATCCCTTCTGGGATCAGCTCACCGTCGACGAAGCTCGCGAGGTGGCTCGCGGTCTGGCCGCGCTCGGCTTCCGCTACGACGGCATGGGCGAGTTCGCCGACGGCCGCGTGCCGGGCCAGCGCGAACTGTCGATGGCTCTCGGCCAGGCAGGCCTGCTGACCGTTCGCATCCGCAACTGGCCGCGGCCCGAGGAGGCGGCCCGTCTCTACCGCCGCGTCCAAGTCGACCCCATCGCGCTCCTGGCCGAGAAGGCGCCTTCGATCACGATGGGCGAGCTGGTCCTGATGCTCGGTCGGCGCGCCGAGGTGGCCGCCGACCTCTGGAACGACTGGTCGCGCGCGCGACCATTGCTGCTGCTGCCCAGTCGCGACTAGTGTCCCGAAGCGCAGCAGGCTAGGCAGTTCTGCCGTTCGCAGCTACGATTCGGTGCATGCCGAACCATCCAGCGCCCCCATTGACGATCAGCGAGTCTGAGCGAGCGTCGCTGCGAGCC